>Ga0310345_10000505_pt1 | contig 57358 bp, 92 predicted proteins | sample HC15DNA20500_MG_FD_204667 | JGI IMG/M metagenome (GOLD analysis project Ga0310345, IMG submission 204667) | Marine microbial communities from station ALOHA, North Pacific Subtropical Gyre - HC15-DNA-20-500_MG | ecosystem: Environmental > Aquatic > Marine > Oceanic | place: Pacific Ocean: North...
ACCGATAATAACAGGTGGGACTCTTTTAACCATACCAAACACAGAGTTAAAAGATTTACGGATTGAGCGGCCACTAGACAAACTAGATCTCTTACCGCCGAAGAGATAATCATGTCGATACCAATAGATCATTACGTTAATTGGGACCTTGCACGGCAACACCTTAGCGAGATACACGAAGTCTTAATAGAAACTATAAAGATAGTAGAAATTGTATCTATTGTTTCAGATCCAGATACTATTCAAATAGAAGGAATAGCTTTTAAGGATTTATTAAATCCTACAGAGTTAACAGAGGACCAGGTTAAAGAATTATCCCATGCCTATTTCAACGCCTGTGAAGCCATTAAAGTGCTTTGCAATTCACTCTCAACAGGAGAAATAAATAATGAGCCAAGAGCTGAAGGAATTGATCACGGCGAAGTGCCCAGCTTGGGAACGGACCATAGCGAAATCGAATGAGGATTTACAGCGGCTAGATCGAGAAGAATCTTTTCTTTTGGGACAAATACAGAAACTTCAAAAAAACCTAACAGCGGTAATTGAAACCAAGCACCATCTTTTAGGTGGAAATGAAGCAGGATTAATTGCTATTAATTTATTCCAACAACAACTATTAGCGGGGATGGAAAACGAAGAAAACGAAGAAAGCTCAGAAGAGAACGACAATATAAATACTTAAGAAGGAATAATAATGTGCCAACATTTGGATCATACAAATTCGGGGAACGGAAGTTTGGAGTTACAACAGAGAGAGTCTCTGGCAATGGATTTTTCAGTCAGAGAAATTATTATGCCCTTGGTAATAGGGCAGCAAAGTTCGCTCTTCCTGGTGAAGCAATACTAACTAATTATGGCACATTGATAGGTGGAGTAGATATGGCAACACAAGCTGTTAAAAACGCACTGGAAGATCACTTTGTAGAGTATGATCTAAAGCTATACATACAAGACGCTAGTAGTTCCCCTAAGTGGGTTGACTTTTCAGATAAAATAGAATTCAGGGGGAAAAATCAACTCCACAAAATAGGACAACTGGTTTATTCAGCAGAAAGGAACATAGGAGCAACACAACAGAAGTTATCAACAGTTAGTGTGGATAACTCAGATAGATTTTGGGACAAGCCTTTTCCTTCTAATTTAAAAGCAACCTTTGATGAAAACTTTGTTTTTCTTTCAGAATCTGACTCTGCTTCAACTTGGAGAAAATCTAAGAATAACCTATTAACATCTATTCATAAGCATAAGGTAGCATTAAGAGCCCAGGTTAGAGTTGCGGGTAATGATGTTTATGAGTGGATAACATTAGGTGTTTTTGTAATAGAAGATGTATCAACTTCTGAATCCAACATAGCTCAAATAAAGCTTGCTCCATTGTCTTCTGCCTTGATCAATACTAAAGCCGATGATGTAAAAGATGGGCTAACCTGGCATCAGAATAAACCGGCAGATTATTTAGTAGCGCAATTACTTAAAAAAGAATTCTCTACTTCTAAAGGCGATCTTCCAACATCGTTTGATATAGATGAAGTGTTAGATATTGAATCTCCTTTTATTGGCACTAAGGGATGGGCTTCTTCGTCTCGTGGGCGACCTCCTGAAAAAACAGTATCCTATGCAAATAGGGGTAATGGAACCGAGGAATGGAAAGATGCGGGAGGGCTTATTTGTGAAGCTTTATGTTTATGGGAATATGGAGATGCCGAAGGGGATACAAAGGGTTCCATAATCCTCAATCCAAATTCTACTACTATAACGGGAGTAGGAACGAAATGGACAAACGGCAATCAACCACCAAGGGTAGGAGATTCCTTTATAATACCTAAAGAGTTTGATGCGGGGGATAATGGATCAACCCTTGGGAATGAAGGTAAGTATGTTATAACCAGCATCACTAGTGATACGGAGTTAACGATTGATAAGCATCTTAAGGGAGAGGATACAGAAAGCCATATAAAATATTGTATATCTAGGTTATTTTTAGGTATAGGCCCTACGCTTTATCAGTATAATCCTTCTACAAATGTGTCTTATGAATTGACTTCAAGTATTGCACAGATTAAACAAAATTTTATTATCAAACAAATTGTCCATAATACTAGAGATCACAATTATCCGCTTTATTTTATAGTTTTATCTAAACAAAAAGAACATACACAAATTTCGTTGGTAACAAATGATTCCGTAGATAATGGATATTCAAAAATAGGCCATGCTCATAGACAAACTATGAAGGTTTATAAATATAACTTATCATTAACTTCTCCAGAAATTCTACAATTAGAGGACAGCAATGATGATCCTATAGAGGAAGAAAATGTTTTTTCTGGAGAAATGATTGCTCGACAAGAACATAAATTTACGGACGGATCGGATAACCTGTGGACTAAATTTTACGGCAATTCATATCAAGAACATTATGATTCGCCAAATATAACAATTCCTTTTGAGCAAACAATAATTCAACCTCTTTCATATTATCATACTAATACAGGAAAGTCACGAAGGGGAGTATTTGAGGGGATAGTTCAAGTAAAATACTTTAAAAATAGAGGGAATCACGATGCTACCACGGAAAATATTCGGGCTCTCTCTGTGTCGGGAGTTACAAACGACGACTATAAGATAGAGCGCACACAAGGACCATACCATTGGGGACAAGCAAAATATAAACTAAATACATCTACGATGTATGCTACCCAAGGCTATTATGTGGCTAGTAAGGGATTTAAAGCATCCCGAAGCATGGAGAAGGGGCCAATAGCTCTTAGATATACTTTAGGGCAAACGGGAAATATTGTTTATAATGATACATTTGGGGATAAGGGGGGAATCTTTTTTGTTACCATGGCCGAGGAGTGCGATGGTATACATACTGCTGATGGGTCAGGTGGCACTAATGGTTACATTAGCTATACTGTAGGCGGAGAGCCTAATTCCCATATAGCAATGACGTATTGCTATTATGATTTAGGGCAGTCAAATATTTCAAAAGCGGAAATAGATGATAGTGGTAACGGTTCCGGTCTTTTAAAGGGCGTTAACATCTCTGGGCACGTGTTAGCACCTGGTTTTGCTGAGGGTAGTTACCAGCATCAGTTTAATAGTACGGGAGATAATGAGGCTGGGAGCCAGTGGTTCCCGAAAGTAAAATATTATTTGCCCACGGCGGGTTGTGCTACTATTGGTCCAGATCCCTCTGCAAGCCCCGCTAATTTTTCTGATCCAACGGATGGATCAAGCGTATATTATGGGATGTCTTTTTTTGGCGATCAAGCAAGTGATACGCCAGATATTATGTCGCTAATAATACGCATTAAAATCACTCCTTTCTATGAGAGTGGCGTTAGAACCGGAGATACATTTGTAACATCAGCGATTTACCAAGAAGACGATGGCGGATTAAAGGCCGAGGATTCCGGGGCTAGTGGGAGTGATGGGTATACTGCTTATCCATATGGTAATAATATTACTTTTTTAGAATTATACGCTACGCCAAATCATTTAACCGTCAAGGAAGGCGATGCCAAGTATTCCAACCATGACACGGATCCGCAAAAAGGGAGATTGTATGCAAGTGTAATAAAGCATGAGTATATGCAACCTTTTAAAGGATATCAAGCCGGTGATTGGGCTGCTGATAACACTGAAACCTACGAAAAATCTTCAGACTTTGGCGATGACACTCCTGAGGGCATGCCGCCGCCTGATGGAAAATTCAAATCAGCATATCAATTATTGCATTTTGATTTAGAAAGCACATTCACTTATGAATATGCAAAATGGTATAATTCGGCATCATCCGAAAAGGCACCAATAAAAACAAGTTCAACTCAAATGATTCGCGGTCTATGTCATGCTACAACGCAAATTTCTAATACTACAGGACAGACAAGTACAACAGTATCTCATCTCTATTATATGTTATGTCCTAGAGGTATAATAGAAAGAGTCAAAGACAATAACTATGATCTATTTAATGTTGCTACTGCCATAGGTAGGGAAAGCTTGAGCACTCAGACTTCGGCACCAGGGGAAGGTTATCCATTTACTAATTTATATTTATCACGTTCAAAAAATAGGGGATATTTTGAATCAATAGCAGGAGATACAACCACAATTTATAAAATTCAAGTAAAAACTGCAATAAGTATAGGAGATAGTTCTGTTGATCTTAGGATAGATCCAACAGACAATACTGCAAAGTTTAAGTTTAAGGCAGGAGATAAATTTACCATTGAGGGTGACAGGCAAATATACGAGGTAACAGCAAATGCTAGCTCAACCAGTGGTGAGATTTCAGGATTGAGCTTCTCCCCACCGGCAAAAGAAGCATGGGGTGCAACTACGCTCTATCCAGCAATGTTTTGTCGTAGTGGTTTTACTAGTCATATGTGTATTTATTGGATTTCTGCTCCAGTTCCTAAATATACCAGTGACGCACAGAGGGAAGGTCATTTTTATCTATCTCATTTCGCTCCTTATTTTTCTGCTTATGCGGAGCTAGCTGACTTCTCTGGCGAAACGATATGGTCTGCCATAAGGCAATTAGCCGAGATGTCTAATTGCAAATTTGGTTTTAGGCCCGATGGTAATTTCTTCTTTAAGCGGAAACCTAGAGACCAGCGCGTTTTATATACTTTTACAAATTTAAGTAAAAATAACATTTTTTCTATAAGTAAAAATCAAGGGCTTAATGAAATAGTCAATATCTCTAAGCGGGTTCCTTATAGAGCTAGGCTCGGTGATGCCGAAGTATCTTTCAATCTTATTTACAACTCAATGTATAGTGTCTCAAAAGTTGATGATGATGAGGCTGCAATAAAGGCAGTTATTGATATAACGCAAACTGACCTTGAAACAAAAGAAATAAAGTTAATATGCGTTCAAGGTGGAAGAACTATGAACGCAGGGTCCAATTCAGGGGGTGATAAAGAGACGGTAGAAGCAATGTTTAGTTACCGAGTTTTCACAGAAACGGGAGAGACTAAACTCGCTGGCGTTTATGAAACAAGCCACCTAAATAAAATAACTCTTGATACTATCAATAATATTAAGATAGGAACATCAGTTACAATTATTGGAGACGATGAAAGTGATCCTGATGATGTCAAAGAAAAACAGGCTTTAGGCAGTGTAGGATATAAGATAACTTATGATACTCTGGGAGATTTAATAGTTGGCCCAGCGGAGGCTTTAGCAAATTCGGCACTCCCCAACGAGAATGACGCCGATACCACGGGTTCGGAGACGGTTGCCCGTGAGGATGACTATATACCTGTAACAACTGAGACAGTAGATGTAGACTGGAAGGCAGACTCTACAAACGCTACTAACGGTAGAGCTATATTACCTGGAGATATTCTTGTTATTTATGAGGAAGGGGCGGAAATCAACTATGAATATGTTACCGTGCAATATGTAGAGCAGGATAAAATTTATGTAGCTCGAAATACGGGGGGTGTTAACTTAGGAGCAGTCGAACATTTAGTAGGATCAAAAATAGCATTGATTAGAAATGGATTTGATGTTTGGTTGCGAAAAAATCCTTCTGCTATTTATGTAGCCGATTCGTCTTTAGCGCCTACATCTTTTGTTGTGGGCGATGTTGTTGAGTTAGCACAAAAAGGGAATGATAGTGATTCGTTCTCTTTTGAAAATGATTCTGAAGGTTTCGTTATAAGTCCTCCCTCAAAGCATCAATTTTGGATTCCCATAAGAAACGAATTTGTAACAATAGGTGGAGACAATACTCCTTTTACTACAAATATTGCAATGAAAATAGAGTATACCGGCGCGAGGTCGGATGAACCTGATTTTTCAGTAGGAGATATTATAAGAATTAAATGTCCAGGCCTTATCTTAGAGCCACACAATGAATCACTAAAAACAGCGTTAGATGTAAGCTCTATAGATAAATGGGGGAAAAGAGAAAATAAAGCAGGAAAAGACAATAAATATATAGATGACATAAAAGCATTATGGTTAGCAAAAAGAGATGTTAACGAAGAAGCTAATCCAAAATTTACTTATTCTCTACAAACAACCTTAACGCCCTGGTTAAGTATGTTAGATGTGGTAAAGGTGCAAGATGAATACCTTAATCCTAATTCATTAGCCCATGAAGAAGTAGGATACATCTCTACCATATCCTATGATTTAAATACAAGAGGATTGCAAACCATTACAGTTAGAGGAATCCTACCCTACTAATTCCCTTAGCTCTGGAATGTGAGATAACTTTCGCTTCGCCTTATCAATATTCTGCCGAATGGATTCTCTTGTGTATCCTAATAGCTTGCCTATTTCTTCATAAGTCTTCGGCTTATCACCAATAAACCCATAATAATGGATTATAATAAATCGTTCCTTATCTGATAGCTTTGGCGTTTTAGAAACTATTTCTCTTATTTTTTTTAGTCTTTCCTCTACAATTATATTCTCTAATTCATCTTTTTTTTCCACTAAATCTAAAGCAAGATTGTGAATTAATTGATCTCTATAGAGATCAGTGTCTAACTTTGCCATATCTAAGTTTTTAGACTCATGTATATAATCTAATGACATATTAGAATGAGAAAGCACAAAAGCTTCTTGTGCTTCTGTCCAACTGAGATTCCCCAAGTGATGTAAGTCGCTATAGGTGGGATTTCTATGTAATTGCTGGCTTAATCTTTTAATCAATTTTATATATTGTCGTTGCTTACTTAACCAATTAATAGGTCTACTTTCTGAATATTTATAATTATGTGTTTTTTTTATATAGATACGAATATAATAATGACAAAAGGTAATAAATCTAACGCCTTTGTTTAGGTCAAAAATAGAAGTGGATGCTATTAAACCGATAATGCCATAATTAATAGCATCTTCATAATAGTGCGTATGGGGATAATAGCCATATTCTTTTGTAATTTTAGCAACCAAACGAATATTACAGCGAATAAGTTTTGTAAGAGCTTTTTGATATTCGGGAGATTCGGGAGGGTGGGATTGGACTATTTTAAGTAAGGCGTATTCTTCTTGTTTGTTTAATTTAGGTAGGGCTTGTTGTGTTATATCATAGATATTATTGTTTAATGGATCGTTTGGTTTTGAGGTATTCCGCATAGATATCTTCCAGCTTTTCAGTCTGACTTAAGATCTCTGGAGATATCACCCTAAGTCCCTTAATCTTTAAGTTAATAGTCCCATAGAAAGTTTCCTTTCTAATATGATCCAAAATATACAAAATGGCAATTGATATAGGGACAGTATTCCCTGAATGGTCTGGAGGAACCAGATCCTCTAAATTTTCCAGTTCCTCCAGTAACCTTCCTATACTAATTTTGGCATTCTTTTTATCCCACATCATCCTCTGACTTTGACTTCTTTTCTTCTTCAATGATTTTATTTTGCAAATCGGAAGCAATAACCATTAATACAGTAGATAGCTGTAGTAGCTTATAAGAAGAGTCAAAGATTATATCCGAGTCAGTATCAGCGGATACTATTTCATCCCCATCCCAATCCAGAGTAATGGTAAATTTGGTCTTCGTTTCCTCTTCTTCTTTTTCTTTAGGAGGTTCGACGTTCAGGGCGAGTGGGTTTATCTCTGATATTCTATTGTTTTCTTCCATTATCATTATTCTTCCCTTGGTTTATCGTTATCAGCATCGGCAGGATCATTCAGCAGGGGCTTGCCTTGGCTTTGCCTTGGGCTACCGGCACTAGGATCCTCGCCAAAAGAATTAAATTGATCTTTCTCAGAGGCCATAAGCCTAATCTCTTCATCAAATCTAAGGCCGTGCCTAGCAGACAAGGTATGTTTAGAAGCCAGCTTGGATCTACCCAATATCTCAGACTCTTGAGCCAACTTGAGAGGGTCGGGCTGAACCACTTGGGGAAAGTTAACATCTACTAATACATCTTCGGTATTAATCCTGGCTTTTTTGGTAGGAATGCCACTTGCCAAAACCTCAATAGTATCAATTATATCCTCCTTATTAGCACCACTGCTGATCATAGGTTCAACTTCATCGTAAATTTGATTCATAGACTCCGTTGTATACAATTCTACGTTTGTCTTTTTAGGCAGAACCCGTTTTTCAACTTTCTTTTTAAGAACAAAGCGAATCATTTCTTTTATTGTAAAACCCCAATCCGCTTGTTCCGATATGATAAACTGAGAAAACGGAGTATCCTGACTCCTAATAGAAGCATATACCTCATTAGAAGCATCCTGAAAGACTATATGCTCAGGCATGTTTGCAGCAGAGCACATGGTCAATCGAATGAGCCGCGCATCCTCTTTGACATCATCGGCATTAATGTTAGGATTTTCGGTTCGCCAAGAAACATTAGATGTTTCATAGAGTATCTGCCCAGACCTAGGACCAAGTTGAGCCCTACCCTTTTCAACGCCTCTATTACCACTAATCTTCTTAATCCATACGACCTTAGATCTTTCATGATTCAAGACAATGCGATCTAAAACAAAATGCTCATAATAAGTAAAGAATCTTAGGGCTGAATAGAGAGCAGGTATCCCTCGCTTGGAAGAAGAATCGCCAAACTTGACCATCTGCATTAAGCGATCTTCCTTTAGTTTTTTGTGAACAACAGAGCGATAAGGGAATGCTCCTTCAAGCTGGTCAAAATAGTTAATATCAGCAAACCAATTAACCCCATCTTTAGATTGACCACCAGGATCAGAGCGGCCATAAGCTAATCGAACTTCTCCATCCTCGCGGCTTGTCTCGATATGGCTAATTTCAAAAGGTTTGGTCCTGTCTCGTGTCCTTACATCACCCGAGGCTGAAATAAAATGGAGGAAATAATGTTCGCCAAATAGCCATCTTCGAGGAACAGCTTGTTTTATCTTGGATGACATAGCTGACATATTCCAATATTCATCTATATGTCGCCTGACTTTATCAACGGTGCAATCCAACTTAATTCCATTGCCTACCGTATAATGCTTAACGGTGTTTATCATGGCCTTAGCATGAGGATCCGTTCTGGCTTTGCCCTCGGAGGCTTGCATGGCCTGTAGAAGCTCATCATCATCAGTTCCTTCGGCTTCTACCCCAAAAATTGGATTACCTAAAAGGAAATTAGTGGTAGCTTCTTTAACTGATTGCTCGGTTACTTCGCCATCAACATCGGTCTCAACCCTAATTGGCATCCAAGTCTTTGAAAGAAGTTCTTGTGCTGCTCCTGCGATACCGCCTACAATATCAGTCCCTACTTCAAAAGTCCCACCAAACGGAGTATCAGAAATAATACCATCTTCCGATCTCATGTAAGGGCCTAGTTTTGCTAATTCGTCATCAACTCTTTCCTGTATTTTGACATCAATATCTTTTTCAACCTTTTCCCTTATTCTGGTTTCCATAGACGAAGCTGTAGAAACTATAGAATCAACATGTTCCTTTAGCTCATCTTTAAGCTGATCTTGGACCTCATTCATCTGAAATTCCCTCCCATTTCTGGATATGACACATTGGAATAAAAATCATCTTGCAAGAAATCATCGTCCTCATCCACTGCCTTCCCGTCCTGTCCCAATGACTCTCTGTCTTTATCTACCGATATGGAATTAGGGAGGGGCTGTCCAACAGCTTTATAAAAATTCTCTTCTTTTTGTTCATACTTACGATCATGACTCAGTTCTGGCAAATCTTGAATAATTATGTTGTTCTGACAATTAAAAGAAGCTCCAACTATCGACTGTATTAAATCGTCCGATGTCCCAGGGCCATTCATCTTCTCTACTTTTTGGTTCTTAGGATTCCAAACCGATTCATTCGCCTCTTTCTCAAGATAAGATACACCTTCTTTCCATTCTTCAACTTCAGGTATTCTTATCCTATTCTGATAAATCATTTCCCTGAAATCCATCCAAGGCATGGCAGGTTGTTTTGTTATGGATTCGCGTTTGGTATAATTGTCTTTCTCAAAATCAACAATAACTTTCCATGTAGTATGATCAATAGATAAAATACCCGATGGTATGCCCATATTAACGAGGGACGTTATTAATGTATGAGATTGGAATCGGTCAAAGGTAGATACGCCACCTAATAGATTGAATCCTCTATCTACTAAGTTGCGAAAAATAGCCTGAATGGCAGAATAGTTCATCCCTTTTTCGCCGTATTCAGGCCGAGGGCTTAATCTTACGGCAAAGTCGAAATCTATTACGGGGACATCTACCGCTACGAGATCTATTTCTTCTTCAAATTCAGATCGGTAAACAGAGGTAAATCCCTTGGAATGACACATAGCCATTCCTACGGCATCTCCGCTTATGGAAAGGTCAGTATGAATATACCGGGGAAGCTCATCATTACAGACAAACCAATCTTCAAGCATATACGTTTTTGTATCCATTGGATTGGGTTTATCTGTAACGGCATCAGTTACTTTCTCTAATCTTCTAAAGAAAGGATTACTAGAGCCCGTAGAATAGGATAAAAGCTCTTGGGCAAATAGCTCGGGTGTGTTGATTGCCATATCTAAGAATTCGATAGGACAGTCAACTCTTCCCCCAACTATTTCAGAACTGTTATTCATACAATACCTTTAAGGACCTAATTGGCGGGATTCTCTCCACCTGTAACAGTTATAGGCTCAATAATACTGCTTAATATCTGGTTGAATCGGGACATACCTTCTGCGGGATCATTCTGTTTGGCTTTAACATTAATATGATACTTAGCCGATTGATCCGAGCTTCTCTGTGTATCCTTAGATGAAGATACGGTTCCCGATGTCTTGTTGTTGGTCTGAACAGAAGTAGAAGCCGATCCTTTTACACCCCAAAACCCAAAACTTACTTCGGCTTTAGTATCAGTGCCAACAGATGCTTCGCTCGTATTTTCACTTTTATCAGATGTAGTGCTGCTTTCACTTGTCTTTATTTCCATCATGAAATCAATTTCCATGGTATCCAAGCTGAAATTAGGAATGGTTACCAATGGAAGTAGGGGCATCTGAACCCTCTGATTGAGGTTCGTCATAGACCCATCAGGCGTATTGGCTAGCCTATCTAAATTAATATCTAAAAGCTTTGCCTTTCGCGTATTGTCTTTACCATCAGATTCCTCAAAGGCCAATGCCTCAACGAAATCCAACGTCGTCTGAGCCAAGGCTGCTTGCCCTTGGGCAGCAGAGAGAATGGGATCTAAAATAAGACTTGAAATAGGTAGACCTACAAATGCATCAGCTATAGCCATGAGAAACCTCCTAGGTTGGGATGAATTTGATGAGATTGTCTTTGATACGCGCTAAACCTTCAGGTGGGTCTTTCCCTTGAAACTTTACGCTTATGGTTGCTAGCTCTTTACCTCCATCTCTATTACTAAAGTCTGTTATTATTTTTCGCAACTTCCCTTGCTTATTGCCCTTTCTCTCTTTGTCCCCCTCGCCACTAGAAAGCTTTACTTTCATCTCAACACTTACTTCGCTAATAGCTAATCCATAATGAGGAACTAATGTAATAGCAGGGATATGTACATCTTGTAGTGTGCCATCTTTGCTAGGCAATTTTACTACTATCATCTTAGGAGTGCCATCCGATTCAAAATAATCTTCGGTTATTTCTCCTAAGTAATGTTGTTCAATGGTATTTTGCGCTTCTACTACACTACTATAAATACCCTGAAAAACTTCATCTAGCATACCTTATACCCGCTTAAGTTTATACAACATTGGATTGCAGACTACCCTGTTCAATATCTGACAGGATCGAAGCATCAAAAATCTCAGGGACCGCACCTTTAAATGTCCGTAATTCCTTAGGCCAAAAATTAAACAATGGCAAAGGTTCGGGTTTTATATAATTTTCTGGTACGGGACCAAGAATAGTAGCCCAAACAGCCCAAACACATTCGCATTTTTTAGCTTCCCAAATAGCTTTTTCTAAAACTTTATTCTCATTAGGCTCTTCCGCTAATTGGGCCGCTATTTCATTAATAGTCATCCCTAGCACAGTGGCCCTTCGGTTCATAAACTCCTTAACCAAATCACACCACTCGTTATGGGCTTGCTTCATTTTCCAAGTAACGCCATCAAATAATGTATCAATGTCTTCTTTGGTAATAGTCCTAATAGCGCAAACAATAAATTCCTGCCAGCCATATCCAGGCTCTAATCTTCTTTTGTGTGATGATAGTTTTATAAGAGACATAGATTACTCCGTGAGGAGATCTTGAACTTGTGTGTGCTCTATATTTAACTCATCTTTTGTTTGTAATGCTTTTTCTGGATTAATGACAGCCATAGCATTTAAATCAAATTGAAAAGTTTTACCGGACAAGGGTAAGGGCTTCCTATCCCAATAGAAATTGTTTATGTATAAAATTCCATCATCATCTTCTGCTCTAATCTTCATGCGCTGTGTGAAAGAAAGTCCTCCAATGGTTGACGAGATTCCGACGATGATTCCCGCGCAGACTTCTTTACCGTTTCGTATAGTAGATAGGCGAGAAAAGTGACGCCTATGAGAGTCAGTATAGATTTCATCAGCCGCATCATAATTGCTTTCCCCCAAAATAGATCTTTTTGATGAGTCACTCTTGGACATAAAATTACACTCATCTATCACTGCGGCTCCAAATGTATACCCTAATCCAGTTGATGCTTCTCCGCTGCCTGGGAATACCGCAATATTCCGTGGGAAAGCTAACTCACTAGGGTAAATTCTTGAATCCAGGGTAGAAGCTATGTCAATTTGAGGCGGGAAATAGTCACGGAAAAACGGGGTATTAAACTTCGGTAATACCTCTTTAAATGTCACCTTTTTAGCTTGGACCTCAGAGCGGTTTGCACAATTAATAGAAATAGGTGTATCAATATCCAAATTGTAAGGTTTAAAAAACTTCTTTCTATCTTGTATTAAGTATTCCCTAACCAAAAGGACAATGAGAATACTCATCTCAAAGTCTTTCCCTGTGCCTTTTGGTGTTTCAATAATAACCGTATGGAGATCCCTATTACGCCAAACTTTAGCCGTAGGTGCGTCCGGGGAAAGACGAGGCCACTTAGCTCTAACTTTCTCTTCGGCATGTTCATATGTTAAGGCATAGGTCGTATCAATCTTTAGGGATTTCCCATTTTCATCAAGAAGAGTCACATTGAAATCGCACCTCATATGCCAAATCTCTTCTATTTCTTTTCTTACACTAGGCCATATATTGAAGTTACCCAAATAATAAGGATCGGATAGAAGTTGCTCTATCGTTATCTCCATAGCTTCAGCAGATAGTTTATTATTCCATTCTTTAGTCGCGCCCCTAAAATGCTCGGCACCATAGCTACGTTTCTCAATGGAATCAAGCTTATCACTTATCTGGCCTATTGCATTATTAAAGACTGATGCCGAAGGGCGACCTCGACCATTATTCAACGGTTTCTGCCTCTACTGCTCCAGCATCTTCTAACTTATAAAACCTATCCATCCCTGCTGCCTTTTGCCTCATATGAACTTCGGTGAAACCTCTTTCCTCTATAGGGATCAGGACCTCTTCCCTAAAATATTCCAAGACTTGTTGAGCTTGTTCCAAGCCCAGCTTTTCTTCCACTGCTATAATCATCCCATTAATAAGAGATTCAATAAGCCTTTTTATCGCATCATTTTTTATGAGTACTTGATCTGCTTGTGATAGTGTAAGTCTAACATTAGCAGACTTGTTTATGATGTCAGAAAATTGACGTATTAAAGTAAGAGCCTCTTCATTATCAGCTTGTTGCATTTCATCTTGTAGCATTAACTTCAAAGCTTCAAATTCATATAGAGGTCGAGCTTGGTCGTATAATTCCCTTATCGGAACATCATCAACAGCCTTTTTAAAGTATTCATTATATTGCCCCATGTGTACCGCAATCCCATCTTTTATTAGCCTATTTGGCTTAACTAAATCTCTGAATTTTCTTTCTTGCTTTTTAGTAGAGCCACTTGCCTTATCTCTGGCATGTTCCAAGCAAGGACCAATGTCTTTCTCCCATCCTTGACCCGCTGAGTGAGTGCAGACATACTCAACATATGGATTTATAACCTTATGCGGGTTAGGTATTCCTATGGGAACAAATATTGGTAGCACATAGCTACGTTTCGGCTCACCGCAAATTCTTCTTTTAGTATTGTTTTTTTCATTTACTAAATATATCTCAGTTGGAGATAGTTTTTCTATTTTTGGTGGTGGCGCTTGTAATATTTTCTCTAACTCTTTTTCTGTTACAGTGGTAGCAATTTTCTTTTTTTGTGTATAATTAGTAATAGAATCCAAGGAACGTAAGTTTCTTTTAACTCTATTACCGTTTAACTCCAATAGCTTCCTAGGCATATTTAATTACAAAGTCATTTAACGCCTTTGTTCCGCTTTGTTGAATGGCTCTTCTAATTTTACCGTCATAGATAGTAACAGAATTAGAAGCCCAACCTTCACTCGTTCCACTCTCAAAAAAGAAATTAGCTAAAATATTGGAGGCATACCCACTATAAACCTGTAACCTCCAGGGTAGTTTGCGAATCCCTAAACGTAATACTCGTGTTTCAGGTAAAACAGATAAAGACTCTAGGTCTGTAGCAATAGAATTTAGGAACCCTAAAGGCGTTATCTCCTTTTTTTTCCTAGGTTTTTTTGTTTTAGAAGTAGATTCTGGCATGGATCACTCCCAATTAGGTATAGCTTTAGATAGTTTTCTCTTTATTTCGTAATATTGTTTAGCTTGCACTAGATCAACTCTTATTTCAGGATAATACTTTTTCATTCTTTTCAGCTTTGTTCTACTAACTTGATCCATATAGCCTTTGATCTCAATAAAATAAGGTTCGGAATCTTTTCTATTCCATATTTTAAAATCAGGCAAATAGAATCGACTGCCTCTTTTTACCGGAAACTCAAACTCACAGGTTTCATATTCCCACTTATAAAGGCATTGTTGCTTTATGAGGAAATTTAAATATCTGGCATAATTAGCTTCCCAAGCTGACCGAAAGTAAACACCGCCTAAGTCGGATCTTTTCCCTTTTCGAGTTTTTCTTTTGCCCACATCTTAGCTCCTACCTCGTAATGCCGAATAGATAAGTCTTGCAAAGCGATCCGTTTCGTCTTTTATATCTATTACCAAATTAGGATCTACTTCAAAAAACTTAGAGTAATCCTCTAAGATAGTTGCAACTTTATTAATACGAACTTCTCTTGGATCTTTAGTCCCTCTTCTTTCATGAACCATACTAATAGTATCTGCAACAGATATGTTTTTAGCCTTTTCAATTATGAAGTCCTTCTCTGCCTCATCGTCCGTTTCCCTTATTAGGGGCAGAAGAGCCTCGGCCTTATGTGCACCAAGCTCATCTATCCTGGCATTAGGAACCTCCAGGGCCACCTCGTAGAGCTTGATCCACCTATACATGCTCTGGTATCTAATGTCGAGCCCCCCTGCGTCTATAGGGGCCTCTACGTAGTCCTTAAACCTATCAAACCCCAATAGTTTATATAAGGGCCTACCCTCGTAGTGAGCCGTCTGAAGGTGGAACAGCATCTTCCCAACTTCTAAGGCTTGCCTTTTAAGGAAATAAACCCTTGATAGTATCCTTTCATGTAATGCTTTTGCATAATCTGCATTATGAACTTCTTGTACCGTATTAAAGAATGCTTGATAAACATCTATTGCTATTAGTTTTAGATCTATATTATACTTTTCTTGGAAAGTTAGGATGCCTATGTTATGACATTCCACATGATGGTAATGACATAACGGGACTATGTTTTCAGCATCTACTCCGCCTGATCCAACAGTTTTAACATGTTGTGGATCTGAAATCCTAACAATCTCTGGAACATAATCTAAAGGTTCTACTGGTTGGCCCTCTAGATTCTCTCCATTTGTTTTCTGGCAAACAACACAACGAATCTGGGTAGTAAATTCCCTAAAATCCTCATAAGGTGCTTTTATTTCTTCAGCAGCCTCCGTTTTTTCAATGGTTATACTAGCTACAACAGGAAATTCCTCCATTTTCTCCATAAATTGTTATCCTTATATATAATATATAATGCTTAAATACTTTCAAAGTCAAGTATTTCCTAAAAAAAGTGACTTTTTGGGTGTAAAACCTCTCCATCTAGTTCTTTTTTGACTAAATCTATCTTTTTTATGTCTAAATCGTTCTCAAGAGTGAAAATAATTTCATCGGCTGTATAAACAGTTTCTACATTTTTATCTTTTGGGACATCCTTTCTAAAGCTATCATTTGGTATTACGCATATAACTCTTTCCAGTAACTTAGATTTTATAGTTAAAACTAAATTTCTGCGTTTTACTTCCTGGAAGTGAAAGATCCTTTTTTCTTTTTCGCTTAACCCGTCTAAATTCGATTCCACCTCTGAGTATGCGTTCTCTTCTATTTCCGGTGGCGGCGTATCCTCTACTACTTTGGGTTTTTCTATTTCCTTCTTGGGGGTTTCTGTTTTCTTCTTCTGGCTCCATTGGCTATCTAGGACACCCAATAACTTATTGTAAGTCTTTTTCTCACTATCATTTAGCTCTCGTTTCTTAGATATCTTTATTAATCTCAGTGCCTCATTTACGACACCAGGAATCCTTTTAATCATGGCATCGCGCATATTTCTAGGTAGTTCTGGCAAGATGTCGTGCATGATTTTCTCCTAATATGATTGGTTGGGTGTATTAATTAGTTTCTTTATCTTGTTGGGCTCTGATATTATCTAGAAGTTTATCATAATCAATTTCTTTTGGTTTCTTGTTTTTCCTTCCCGATTCAAAAACAGTTCCCAGAAGAAAGCCGACGATTAAAGCAAAGAAATAAGCAAACAGTTCCATACCCTTACCCCTCTGTTGTCTCTTCGGATTCATCAAAGTCTGACAATACTGCTTCTCTGAATCGGCTATGTTCCCCTTCCAATACAAGCCAGCACTTTCCATCGGAATCACTGTGATCCCTAGCCTTAGATAGGACTAGAGCCGCCTTGGGATCTAAAAGGGGCGTCCCCATGGGATCGTTTAATAATGCTTTTTCCGTCTTAGGGGCCATATTTTGGCGGTAAATTGTAAATCCCCAATCCATATCGGCCAAAGTTGCCGCTGATCCTCGTATATCTTGCCCGGTTTCCACTGCTCCGCCCATCATCTTTCTTGGGTGGACTATAAGTACGACTACAGAATCATGGGCTACTGCCCACCTTTTTAGGTTCATTCCTATCTTACCTTGTTCTGCTAATTCGTCTTTTTCTCCTCCCCTGGCGAGAATATGAAGATTATCAACTACTACAATCCTCGTGCCAAATCGCTTATAGGATTTAGTCATATTATCGAGGACCGAATCAATATTAACCGCTGTTTCATCGTGGTATTCAATATGCAAAGGGTGTTTACCCAATCGCTCTCTTGCTTCAACCAAAACATCGGTAGTAATTTCATCTTTTTGTACTCTCATAAGATTTTGTATACACTTACGAGTAATTCTTTTTTGTGTCATCTCTAAACAACACATTAATGCTGGCTGCTGGTCTGGATTTGTAGGTGAAGTAGTCCAGAGTAATTCATCAATAGCGAAGGTTGTTTTACCCATCATGGGTTGCCCATTGATACAGATTAGATCCCCAGGTTGTTTTTTGCCGAATCGCTCTGTAATTACTGGGAAAACCCAATCCCAACCATAATCCACATCAATCCCCATAATGGAATCCATAACCATCTCATCCACAACGGATGTTATAGATTGTATCCCATTGATTTCTGCGGGTTTAGCATCTTCTATGTATCTAACTAATTCCTCTGGGCCGGATTGTACTAATATTTCATTAGCATCCAGGCCCTCGGGGAAATCAACTATGATAACCTTATCTTCCCCCAATCGTTTCTGTAATTCTCTCGCGCTCTTGCGGCCTTTCTCATCGCCATCATAGACCAAGGTAATCTTATCGAATTTGTTTAGATTCTCAACCCATTCATCGGGGAAGGATCGCCCTCGAACATTCTCTCCCACAGAAGCACCTACAACATTTTTAAATCCAGCGCACCAAACAGATACCACGTCCAACTCCGATCCACAAAGGATTATATGCTTCTCTTCGGCTGATAGGGCCTCTTCCATGCAGTCTATATTGAATAGGTGAGATCCCATATCCTTTTCCCTAGAAAAGGCTTTAGGGGAAGGTGGCATTGTTCGATATTTGACCAATATTATATTCTCTGAAGCAGTATCAATATAGGGAATAGCTAATGCAGGTAACTCTTTTTGCTCTCCCTTTATATAAAACTTGTGCATTTTGGTAGATAACTTGAAATGCTTTATGGCATCATCCGTTATACCTCTCTCGGATAGATAGGCTTTGGATCCATTTTGATTTTCAAGTAGTTGCGAATGTAAGGGCTTCAATTTTTTCAATGGTATTACTCGATTACTCTTTTTTGCCGAAGATAACTTATTGTATTTCCAATCATTAGGAGCTTTTTCGCCGGTAAGTGATTCTCTTATTTTCCAGAAATGCCCTTCTCCGCTTCCTCCGTTATCTCTGCAACTCCAGCAGGAATAAGCACCTGAGTCTAAGTTTATTTCTAAGTTCCATCTATCATTATCGCAAAATATACATCTCTTTATTAGTAATTCTTGTCCTCTAACTTTAGTTTCCCAACCCTGGTTACCTGATAACTTATAGATTTCATTCTGTAAAACAGACACATCACCGCTCATCGAACGCATGGGAACGCTCATTTTACTGCTCCTCTAAAGACCTACAGGGGTCTTTGATTTTTGTGTTTGGGATTGAGTTTTTTCTTTTTGCTGAACATGATTGACTAATTGAACAAATCCATGGCAAAAGTCAATAATGGTGCCTCTTTTAAATATATACCCAGCATTCCTATAAAAGAAGAACTTTCTAATCATTTCCTTAATAAAAACTGGGTCATTGCCGCTATCTGACAGCTTTCTCAATACCTTGCGATCCCTTCCCCAATTTACGCTATAGGCCACATTTACATGCATAAGGCATTCCTTGGAGAATTCCTTTATGAAATCAACTTCCCAGACATGATCTGCGCCCTCATCTGTAGGGGGTTTTTCTTTTTCTTTAGTTTTTTCCTTTCTGGCTATTTTCCCTTCCTTGAATTCCACATAGGTTAGAATTTCTTTTCCTATAGCCAATCCCGACTTACCGAAGATATAATCCGAAGATTCGAGAACGGATTCAGCATTAAATTGTCCCATGAGCATGTGAGCCAACTTAGTTAACCCCGGCAGCGTCCCATCATCCAAAGCTTTCCATGGTTCTGCGGCTTTGTCTTTCATGGTCATGAATTCCCATCCTGTTTTTTAGCAAAAGATAAAAAGGTTTCATCTAAAGTCTTTGCCAAATTAAATAGAGAATTTGATTGATATGATGTATTGTCTTTGTTGCATAAAGGACAATCTTTTATTTCTATGTTTTCTTTTATTATAAAGTTTTCCTTGCAATTTTCACAATACCATATCTCTTCTTTCATAACTATTTATTACTCCCTGAATATATTTTACCAATATTTACATTCATATACCGCCCTCTATTTTTCTCTGCCATCTTTGCCTTTTTATATACAGTGGTTTGTCTGATTTTCTTCCCTAAGAAATCAGAGGCTTGTCCTCTATTGAGATCACTGGGAATATTAACTCTAAACTTTTGCGCTAAATCGTGTTGCTTATCACTGGGCGGTAGATTCCTCCAGAAAGCCTTTGGATTCATCAGGGGCTCAGATACTGAGCAATCATTCTTTATGTAGCTATCAGCCGCTTGAAAGGCTATAGCTAGCTCATTTCTTGTCCTTACGATACTTTTCTCTCCTTCTGGTTTGTGGTGGGTAAGCTCCCAATTACCAATAATATTTTGCTTTAATATCAAGTGCCCATATTTAGGAACTTCGCAAAAATACGTATCCTTATTATTCATCCATCTATAACCTGACATCTGTCCTGCGCCTTCATCCCACTCATCGGATAGGGCAAAGGGATTAAATTGCTCTGACATTATCTGACGAGCATCTTCCAGGTTTTCCGCTTCGATGGCAGCAGGATTCTCATTAATAGCGGCTTCCATCTCTCTGTCAATCCTAATGATGGATTCTCCCTCGGCGTCAAAGTCTTCTTTTAAGCCAATGAGTGTTGGTATGGTCATTAGCGTATTGCTCTTGCAGGTATCTACTACATCCAAAACAAGGCAATCATCTTTAGTCTCAAATAGCCTCAAGCCTCGTCCAATAGATTGTTGATAGAAGACAGGTGACTTAGTAGGCCGAGCCATAATAATACAATCAATACAAGGTATATCTGTTCCTTCTGTAAACACAGCACAATTAACTAATATCGGAAACTTTTGTTCTTTAAAATCATTTAATATTTCTGCTCTTTCATTTTTATTTGTTTTCCCGAATATGCACCGAGCATCGACTCCATTTTCTTTGAAGTATTCCGTGACGCCTTCACCGTGAGCCACATCTACACAGAATATCATGGTAGATTTACGTTGACCTTCACAAAATTCTCTCCATGCTTTTAGTATAACGTCAGTTCGCTCTTTGATATTAATTCTTGCCTCTAGATCTTTGAGGATAAAATCGTTTTTACCTCCTATGTCTGAGATGTCTAAGTCTGTTAATACTCTTCTGGCTCTTATATCAACAAGCCATTTATCTTGTATGGCTTCCAGGATGCTTTTGTGATAAAGTATTTCATCGAAGTTTTTCTCCAAGCCTACGCCATCGGCTCTTTTTACGGTAGCAGAGAAACCTATGGAAAGTATTGGGGATCCAGGTTCACTAATGCCGAAGTGATCAAAGATGGTCTGGTAGGATTGGTTATGCTCTGTGGCATGGTGGACTTCATCTGTAATGACGGCTTTGAAGTCTTCGGGGTTGAGGTGTAATAATCTCTGACTACCCTTTCGGCCTAAGGTCATAACAGATGCACTTATAATATCATCATCTTTATTGGAGTAAATCTCTGCTTGTTCTATTCCAATGGACTTATCAGAATTAAGCCAACCTATTTTTTCAGCGTTTTGTTCTACTATTTCTTTTCTATGAGCTAAGATTAGGATCTTATTTGCTTCTGGTCTTACCTCTTGAAGATTGGCTATAAGATGTCCCATAGTAATTGTTTTCCCCATACCCATAGGCATGGATATGACACCTCTTGTAACGCCATTACTGTAGCCCTTTAGTATAGCATCAGTGCATTCTTCTTGGTAGTCTCTGACCTTAATATCAGGAATAGGTAGTCCGTTATTATAGTCATCAGATATACCCATATGTATTTGACTCACGATATTTCTCCTGTGTTTGGTTGGTTGTTATTCATCACACGTAAATCTTAAACCACAATTATTACATTGTATTTTACAAGCCCAATAGTCCAACACTCCTCCGCAATTTGGGCAAGTCGAGAACTCACTCACTTTTTCCCTCCATTCTTTTTCGTGTGTTCTCTCTAGATAAGAGGACATAGCCATTCAGCACATCTCTCATGGCAAGCCTACAAATAAAAGTAGATTTCTTTTTTCTTTTAATAGCCTCATCTGTAATATTAGCCATTAAGACGGTCCAAAAGGCACTCTTACTTGCTTCTTCGCTTGGCTTGCCATCTTCTTGTATTCCTATGACATCATCTCTAAAGAAAGCAGCCATAGGATAAGTGTCTCCTCCTTTCGATCTAACTTGGTTTATGGCATGTGTTAACTTGTTTTTTGTCCAATGAGGTTTTATTTCTTTAGCCACTTTAATTGCTTTTGCTTTTGTTAAAACATTGAAGTTCAATTTTTCCTCTTTTCTGTTTATGAAAACAATAGGGAGGCTAGATGACTAACAAGCCCCCCTAAAATTTTATATTCTGAATATTATTCTAACGTCTTTACTTACAATTTTTTCCTCCTTGGTATTTCTTGTTCTCGATGAGGAGTTAATTCCCCATGTATTCTAATTTGTTCATAGTGTTTTTTGCAAAACCCTTTAGCAATAGAAGTCCTTTCACAGAATTTGGATACACAATTCTCCGGGTATATCGTCCTTATTTTACCCGTTCTTTTTATTTGATAGTAATGTTTCTTACAGTAAGTTTTGGCATAACATAAATAGCTACAACCTTCAATTTTGCACAGAGCTTTTATGCCGCCTTTTCTTACCATAATGGTAAGCTACGCCTCTAGGGTGCTCTCCCAAGTATAGTCTCTTTCCTCTAGCATATTATCGGTTACTTCTATGCCATCAACTATGGCTTTAACGTCATGTTGCCGAATCCAGGTAAGGAGAGATTTCTTACTCCTTCCAACGCGCTGCGTCCACCCTTGTCCTTCTGGCATGACTATAACGTCACCCGTCTTTGCATCACAGGGAATCTCTTTTCCCTTCTTTCTTTCAGGTGCTCCAACGGCTTTAACGACGGCTAAAACATTTCGCTTTCTCCCTTGTGCTGGAAGATAGAGAACGCCACTTTCTGTTTTATCCTTGGATGTGAATCTTTGTGCAATAACAAATCCTCTAAGGGGAGTTATTTTACCAATGGCCGTATCAACAGATTCTATCATTCTTCTCTCCATTAATGGGTGATGGTTGAATTATCGTTTGCCCCCGAAATAAGGGACGCCATGGCCTTCTTTTATAAGAAGATCCTTTACATTAATTATATCTTCGTCAATGTTGATTTTTAATTCTCCTAATACTCTTCCATACTTCCCTGTTTCGTGACTAATTAATATAAATTTCCCAAAGTTGTTTTTTAGGATTTCAATGAGTCTATTCTTAGCGGCAATCCCTCTTTTCTTTTCTTCTAAATCTCTGGTCCTAGATTCTGGAGTATTAACACCAAAAAGCCTTACTCGCTTTTTTACCCATACATCAAACCCCAAATCTATCCTGCAATCAAGGGTATCACCATCTACGACCCTCAATAACTCGGCCTGGTATTCATACATGTTTATCGCCCCCTTTCGTAACATAATATATATTATATTATGTTAAAATCAAGATATTTTGTCTTGGTTATCTTGTTCCCAAACTTTAATATCATTAAGGTGATATCTTATTTCTCCATTGCCCAATTTTATATAAGGAGGTCCGGTATTATTATATCGCCAAGATGATATGGTGCTGGTGCTTTTATTAAAATAAGCGGCTAGTTGGGCAGTACTTAACATCAGGGTATTTTCGGTAGCCCAAGGTGTTGTAGTGGCACTGGTTATTTTTGTCATAATTCTTTCCTCCTTACTAAACTAAATTTTTATATTTTGCATAATGGCTTCCGCAATATCCTTTTGTAACTTTATTTCTAATGCACGATGGCACATTGCATAGTCCAATCTGCGGTGTATGTTCTTTTTCGGGCGTTAGTTTACCATGTCTTCTTATCTGCATATAATGTTTGTGGCAATGGCTTATTATTACACTTTTCCTTTCGCAGTTAGGAGCTGCACAAGAACCATGTTGTGGATATTTCGACCTTGCGGTTAAGGTATTATTTCGATAGAGCCTTTTGTAATGCATGCTACAATAGCCTTTAACAACAAAGTCAGTTCTGTTACACCCTGTAGCTTTACATATTTTAGTTTTCATCAGAATATAGTCCATAGGTTTTAGTGCTTTTTACTCTTATGGACCTCTCTCTGGGCGTTTCAATATTAAACCTTCTGCAAATCTTGGTTAGTTGTCCTCTTGAGATGCCCAGAGCTTCTTCGGCGGCACTATTGGTCTTGTAAATACGGGCGACCCTTTCTGCCCTATCTTTACTTATGGGTTCTTTTCTCATAATCTATCTTCTCCTTGGTTATCAACCTTAATTAACTCGAAACCCAATTGCCTTAATCCTTCCGCTACTTCCTTAGTTATTGATTCATTTCCGGTCATCATCTTTAGAGCTTTTTTCTGCATGGGATCAACCGCGTAGAATCGAGCTTGCCCATACTGATGACGGCAAAAATACTCTATTTTAAGACTCATGTTTAAACATCTCCTTGGTTAATGTGCATATGTTAAAAATAGCCAAACAAGAGGTTAGCACAATATGATTTTACAGGTTATAACATGCCCTATCCTAATAAATTCATAGTCTATGTTAACATTTAAATCCTATTTATCTTCTAGTGTATTTATAATGTTATGAATATCACTTTTTACTTTAGTCATATTTGTTTCGATGGTGTTATTCAAATGCGAAACCTTTTTATCCAATTGTTCCTTTTCTTCCATATAGTCATTTAATTTAAGAATATTTTTTTCTATTTTCTTTATACGTTCTTCCAAATTTCGATTGAACGTAGCACTATTCATATCATAAATCATAGCCATTATTAATTCTCCTTTTAATCGTTTAAAACCATAAGTTTTTTTGCCAAATACCAGGTGCCCCCTTGGTGATTAGGCCGATGAAATATTTCCACGCCGTCAATCTGCACTTTCTTCCATATACGTCCTTTCTCTGAGAGGTGAGGTGCCTCAGGTTTTTCGGTGCAATGCCAGTAGGGCCTGAGTGAATACCCTTTGGTGGGATGACATTCGGCTTCCATCCAAACCCCTGGATCTATCCTTAGCTTACGATTGATGAATAACGGACCTATTGTTCCGTCTTTCCTTTTATTAAACAGCTTATAAGCTACCTTAGGCATTACTAATTCCTCCATATTAAATATAATATATTATATATATACATAAAAAATTATGCTTCTAGTGTTTATATCGCATTACCCCATACATCCCAACCAGGTGTCGTATTACGAGCAAATAACTCTATGCGTGGTAAATCGCCACATAATTCAATAATTAAATCTTTAAACTGATTAGGTTTTTTTGAATGTTTATCTATAGGAAATACTTGCAATTGCCTTACTGACTTTGATTTTCGCTCTATTTTACCCTTAGTTGCTAATATGCAAATTTCAGGGTTGGCTCTTGTCCACCTACCTAAACCCATAAAAAAACTGTCTGCTTTTTTATTTTTTTTAACCCATACAAAAGCTGTGGATTTATATTCAAAGCCCCATGCATTAACAACTTTCATAAACTCGTTTAATTTTGGCAGCGTAACCCACATAAATAATATCGAATTATCGTCTGCTATGTCTTTAACAGGTAGATTGCATATATCGTTAATTGACATAACGTCATAATGGTCAGTTACACTACTGTTCATCATTTTGCCTTGATAGCGCCAAGCTGGATCGGCATATATAATGTTGTATTTCTTATGTGGAAAATCCATATGCCTTTTTATATAACCCCCCCTCTAATCAATATCTACTGTGTTTATATCGCCATCCTATTGTTCGCCTTACCATTCTATTGATCGTACCACCGATACGGATGGAAAGATTTTTCGGCAAAAGTTTTCAGGTATCTTACTGCGTCTTTTTTTAATTCTGTTTTCTCTGTAACAATTACTATTTTTTCTTGGCATTTTTTGTAGCCATACATATTAGATAAGCCTACGAAAGCTCCTTTTATAAATTGCTGTGGATTATCGGGAAGGCCATCTACGTTAATCTCTATTTTTTTAGCTTGATCCCATATGGGAATAATACAATTATGAATAAACTCTAACCCATGTTGATATCCTTTCGGTTCACTAGTAAACGTCGTCACTGCGATCTTGTAGATCAAAACTTAACTCCACTGATTTGCCATAGCTCTTGCTATGCCTAAGTAGGTTTTACTACGTAGCTTAGACCGCTCTAAAGAGGGGCCTAGTTTATTCTGGCCGGATGGTGTTTGATTTCCCCAGCGCCCAGATGCTGGCTTTTCTAAGATCATGGTTGGCGTGAGATTCGACAGTCCTGATAGCCAAAGACAAGTGCTTTTGGATTCAGGGTGACCGAATTGCCAAGGCTGGATAATCTGATCAGGTTTTCTAAACATGGTTGACATAATACCTATGGGATTTTCAATAGCCCAAGGTGACTTAATTCGGGTAAACGATAAAAAGAATTCAATGGCTTCTTGTTGTACGCCGCTCTCTCTTTTCTCCTTAAACCAACGAGCACCACTGGCCGACAAATGGATGCATGGGGGAAACCCAATGACAAGATCCCAATCTCCGCATATATAATCTAAGCAGTTCCCTTGTATGTGTCGCTCGATGACCTCAGGGTCTTCTGAGCTAGTGGGGATTAGGTCGCAGCTGTACGAGTCATGTCCGTTATCGAGGAAAGCCTTTGAAACGACTCCGCTCTCTTCACAAGCTATAAGAACTCTCATGACCTATCCTTTATAATATATATATTATTTAGACCAAGAAATGTTTTCATCCCAAGTTTTGCCAGTTTTATTTCCTTCGCAATGATCTAAGATAAATGTCTCGGCATATTCCCTAGATGTTTTTGAGCCGAAGTCACAAGAGATCCCTTTCAGGCCAGGATCCCTTAGGACGTACGTATAGCTATTAGAATTATCTACTCTATAGATTTCGTAACCGTTAATAATAGATACTAGTTCCCTTTCTTTATCTCGGTTAGCTTTTTTAGCTTTTTCTTCTTTTAGGTTATAAGAATCAATTAATCTATTATTATCTAAGTACCACTTATGTATCCAGTTCATAACTTATTAAAACCTTTCGTTTATTATCGCTTTACACCCATGCAAAGGATAGATTCAAGAGGCTTTAGATAGGGCTAGGCTATTTACCCGAAACAGGTAAATATGCCCTATCTAAGGTATGCAAAAGGATGAGTTCCTTCAGCCCTGAGACAGCCTACTCTGGGTTCCACTCGACTTGCCGGTTGTCCTGGTCATGATCTTCCCAAGTCTTGTCACGTTAAGCGTTACACCCATTTCAAAGGACGCCCTTTAAGGCAACTATGACGTTACCCTCCGGTATGAAGCAGCCTATCTATTGACGTTGATAGGATCGTTTGCATAATACGGCAAACTTGGCACGACCAATTCTCTCTATTCCTCATTGGTGGGAATTCCGATATCTCTCAGTGACAACGAATTGCCAACAAGACTAACCTCGGAAACGGGTCAGCGTGAATAAGATTTTAATTAACTAGTTATGACTAGTGATGATGAGTGATAACCAGTTATAAGAAATGATGATTAAAATGACAAAAACCACTGGAGAGTCTATGTAGGCCCGTCAAAGCCTTTGCTTCCGATAGAATCATATCGGTAAGCAGCGCAGCACACTCTCAGTGGCTTTTATCTTTAAGATTATTCTTAGTAGTTAACCGGATTATTTAGGTAAGAAGTCTACTCAAACCTGGGTTAATGATTAACTACTGAGAATCTTCTTTTAATTGACGGTTTACATAGTGCGACTGCACTAAGGAAAGTACGATAGGATAATAGGCTTGTCAATAGTGAAAATTTGAGCACCTATAAATAATAGGGGTTAAAAAGCACCAAAGGACCGAAATCCCTTGGTGCTATCGCGTTAAATATTATGGTAATATAAATTTAATCCATTACCATGTCTTACTTACTACGAAAAAAGCATTTTCCGTATCGGGGTTATAGATGAGAGAAGCTCCGTAACCGGAATCCGCATTAAACGAAAGGCCCGTGTTAACAAGCTTAAAGCCGCTGCCATCTTCACTGTAGGCTCCATCACCAGCGCCAGCACTGAGGCTTATACCGCCCAAAGAATAACCAAGCTCGATATAAGTATCATCTTTAATGGAATCACTGCTAACAAACCTTCCAGCCAACACATTGACGCCATAGAGGTCACTGGAAACAGAAACCTCAATGTCATGGCTATCGGACTTCAGGAATGGACCATTGTAATAATAGGAAGTAACGCCAATGGAAGCATAACCTTTAACATCTTGGGTAATGGAAAAATCATATTCGCTATCATCACCTTCAATGGGGATTTGACCCCAGATGTTAATTTTGGTTTGTCCTATGTTGGTATTAACTGGCATGGTAACAGATGGCTGAATTGATATGGCTGAAGGTCCAGGTGCTCCCCTCCAGACATGGCGACTAAATACAGACACCTCTGTCTCAATACTCTCTTCGGCATTAACCTCTGATGCAAAAAACATCGAGGTTGCTACCGCTACTATAAGGGCAAGTTTTTTTATCATAATTTTTTACTCCGTTAAAAAAGGCGGGAGCGAAAAAGAGGGCACTTTCTCACTCCCGCCAGACACCAACCAAGGAGAATCAATCATGCCAGAAAAGATAGCTACTCAAACCCTCAAAGTCAAGTTGCTATCTTATGGTAACAGGATCAATTCTTTTAAGTCGTTTGTTCTTCTGGGCTTATCTTCAATATATGTTTACATTTAAAAATCTTATCCTCTTGTTTTTTATGGAATTTAAAGGACTCACAGTTACAAGTCCACGTATCTTTCACCATAGAATAAATTACATTGTAATTACAATGTGTGTCCTTTTCTGAAGGGACTAGGTATTCGTGGTGATTTTCGTGTAGGATGAGTTTGATTCTATGCTCGTTATTATTGGTAATAATTGGTTTTATTTTAGATATGGGGGAAAGGCTTTCGGGGAAATGGGCCGATGTTGAATCCCTTTCCCTCAATTTATGCCAATGATCCTTTTCTCTTTCCTCAACTAATACTTTAGCTTCCATTATTTTCTCCTTTCCCCCTACGAAAAATCCACATCAGATTCATCGCTTGGTTGGGCTGGCATGACGAAGTAAGTGGAGATATCACTTGCGGCAACTTCGCCCGAATCTTTTCTGGCGAGGAATAAAGTCGTAGCGGTAACCCTAAAGTTTTCAGACATATTATTCCCACCATCAATATCGGCCAGTGCTGATTTTACGGTATCAGATGTCCATATAGAGATAGCTTGAGCTACGCACTCATTCATTAAGGAGGCATAATCAGTCTCCTTAATATTGCTTCCCCCTTCCTCAACTATTTCTTTCTTTCTCTGTTCCCGTTGTGTCCTTGCAGGAGATCGGTCCTCGACTTCTTCGACATCCTTGGGGAAGTTGTTGCTTTCAAATTCAGTGTTATCGTATGCAACGAATACGTTATACTTGTTGGTTCCATCTATTCTAGCACTAATTTTTTCATCAGCGTTAAGATTCAACGAAAGGAGCAGATTATGGAGTTGCCCAAAAACACGCCAAGATTGCTCCTTGTTGTTGATAGTAATACCCCAGATCCAAGTGTCCCACTTGTCTTGGAGCTTATGAAATTTATAATCGCCATGAAGAACTAAGCTTACGCTATTCTCATCAGGGATAAAAGCATCTGGAAATTTTGATTGTGCCATTACGCTTCTCCTTAAAAGGTTAGTGGTTGGGTCATTAAAAATTAATATATTTAAGTAGATTTGTCAATTCCTATTTTCTTGTTTTGGTCCTTTATCTTATAAAAGATATTCTCAAAACTCCATGGAATAACTCCACCAACATCTACTCTATTATATCTTATGTTTCCTTTTCTATGTTGGTGTCCATGGACATGAAAAGTGTTTTTACCTGACCACGATTCATAAGGAAAGTGAGAAAGAATTACATTATACTTAAATATTTTGCCATGTAATTTTATGGTACATTTTACATGTTTCTGAAATGTTACTTCACTGAAAATATCGAGGAACGGTGCTTTTATATTAAAGTTCTTATTTAAATCATGATTTCCAGGGATAAGGGTAACATTTTGACAATGAATTCTTTCCCTGTAGGCTCTAACATTATCTGTCCTACCTAAACAAAAATCACCTATTATGTAGAGTTCATCTCTAGCACCTACCTTTCTGTTTATTTCACTTAAACAATACTCGTCGTGATCCCTAATATTAGGGAAACTGCGCCCTTCTAATTCGATAATCTTTTCATGCCCGAGGTGAGTCAGGTGTCTGCTATGAAGAAGGGCTTTCCACTCCCCTCGCCCATAGCAGACACCTCGGGTCTCCTTTCGAGAAAGGCTGGATTGTTAATATTCATAGATTCTTTAACCTCTATCTCATAACGAAACCGTTATGTGTTATTTTTTTCTCCTTGTGTAAGATAAGGAAAATAGTTAGATGAAACTAATAGGAATACTGCCTTGTCCACATAGCATACATGTTATGCAGGACTTGGTTTTTGGTGGCGATGTTTCATATGGGCATGTTACGTGTCCACTCCTTTCTCCCACAAAAGATGGGGGTCTTATATTAGTTGTATGGGTTTCGCTTGAATTCATGATGACAAATCGTTTCGGATGCTTTTGAAAGGACTCATCTAAAGCTAATCCAATATCATCATCCCGGTGAGAATATCCGTAGATATTCAAGTTCGGTGTTTCCTCAAGAGAGTTAACCCAGAAGTTAACATAATCTATACTAAAGAAGTCTCCCAATTCATGAAGACGAACCACGAATTTATACTTACTTGCCAAGAGGGAGATGTCGTCGGATAGGGCATTCATGAAACCCTTGGCATAAGGATCATACCTTTTAGCTAATGGCATGTGGACGCCATAGCAGGGTTCTGGATGGCCTTTACCCCAACGACGAGTGGGAGCCGTATTAAGAGGACAAGAGTCAGGGCAAGTTTGTCCTTCGGGTAGAGAGAGGAAGAATAACCTGGACCCCTTCCATCGGCCCTTCTGAATAATAAGGCTTTTGTGCTTTGCGCTCTTCATGAACTTTTTAGGTCTATCATACTCAAACGTAGTAGCCGACAACTTACTGACATTTGTCGCGGGTTTTAATACTTTAAGCCCATAAGGTGTAGTTGGCTTAAATTCACTAACTACTTGCTCAGGGTAATAGGTTCGCATCTACAAGTTCCTCCAAGTCTGATAGTTGCCATGCAAATTCAGGAAACTTATTATTATGGTGCATGTTATCTAAGATCTTACATGCAAACCAAATGGATTTTATGAATGCTTTTGATTCCATTCTGCTGCCGATCTTGGAATTATTGCTATCCATGACTACCCATCCTCCATAAATAGCTTGAAAATCCAAATGCCAGTCATCCTCCTTCCCGCACATTTGGGCAAGTGTTTCAAAGGCACCTCTAACTTCGCTGTGTTTAATTCGATTGCTCATGAATTATACTCCTCATATAAAAGGGGCAGAAAGCACTATTAATGCCTCCTGCCCCCAACAACAGTTATGAAAGGGTGATTACTCTACGGTATAAGTAACATCATCTTCCGAGTGGAAAACGTTGTTCTCTTCAGTCATCGTATACTCAGCATCCGTTACGCCCCAAAGATTGCGCTTGGTATGATGTTGGGCAATGGAATGAAGATCAATGTGATTCTTCATTATTAGATTGGGCTTGGAAGTCTTAAGGCTTTCATTGACTGCGTTGTAAGCACTCCAGGCAGTGCGAGGCTCAAACTCAGGATTGGGTGGGCTCTTCCAATAAGCACGAGCCTTCTTCAACTGAGTCGTAGTCAATACACCACGGCCAAACAAAACACCAAGGAATTGAAACGCTGGATCATCCTTCAGAGGGATAGACTTCATGACTTCAGCATCCTCCTTAAGTTGAATGAAGCCATTCTTATATTTGTAGATATTAGTTACTAATGATGTTTGAAGAGTTGCCATAATGTTTTTTGTCTGCTTATGGAATGCAGATATTTCTCCAGTAAACGCCATATTATCGCATACGAATACTGTCATTCCACCACACATCCCCAAGGAAAGGGAATGGTCGTAAGAGCCCCTCAAGCCTAAGGCCATGCCTACGTCCGTTGAGGAATTATCCTTAGCAACATAAACTTGTACGCCGAAGAACTGATTGCCCTTACGAGCAAGAACATAATCTTCGACTTTCAACTCATATTCAGGAATGAGGTCATGAGTTATCTTAGCTACGTTTAAAGCAATATCCGCATAATTAACGGGGTGAAAAGTTTTGGTAGCTTCTGGCATAGGGGAAGCCCGAAGACCTTCGATGTCAACTTTTTCGCCGCCGCAAAGGGTTGCACGGATTTGATTTGAGGCTAGAATAGCAGTCATGATTGTTTCCTTTTAGGTTGAGTGATATGATTGATATTAATGGCACTTGTTAAAGAGCTACAACTTTCTCTATAGTTATTGTCCTCCTTTCTTACTATAGAGGTGGGGGCTTATGTTATTAAGTAATTTATTTCTCCAAATTAATTTTGAATCCAGCAATAGCGAACCTTTTATTTAAATCATTGATAAACTCCTCTTGTATTTCATCTATGACGAGAATTAAGCTGTGGCATAGATAAGTGCGTAAATGGCTCATGGTAACGCGGTTGATACTGGCATCGCGGTCAACGGGATCTCCTGTGGTAGAAATGATATTGAACAATGGGCCGTAGTCCTGTAGGGCTTCGCCTAAAGCGTTAGAGATCTTGACTTGGTTATCGTATTTCATTTGATGGGATCTCTGTATGAGATTGATATTATCGGGATCTTGCTCATCGAGATACGCATCTAGTCTTTCCATTGCAGGATCACTCATAAGTCACCTCAAATTTCTCTAATATAGAATCTTCTATTGTATACATAATCCCTTTCCTTTTGTGAAGCATTTAAAATGTGCTCACCAAGTTGAGCATCAACTGCGTTACGTAATACTTGGCGCTTGTTACTGATTTTGTATTTGGTTAATGGGATACCTAAATGATCCCAATCTGAGATTTTATTTCGTGAACGAATCTTGTTCGGTTTAATGGTAATTGGTTCTATGTTAAAATTACTCCAGACATAATGCCTACCTAGTTTGATAGGAGGTATTAAGGGTTGATAGTAACTGATGGTGTTTTCTACAATCCATAATCCATCCATGTGATGTTTCAACAATATGATCTCTTCATATAATTGCATGTCTGGATATACGGGCGCATAATTCTTTGCCTTTACTCCCACATTAAAACGATATTGCCCGTGGGTAGGACAAGGAGGAGAACTCCAAACGAAATCATATTCCGAAAAATGCTTTAGGAGATATTGATGAGCATCACCAACAATAACCTCATCTTGTGGAAACCTATCGGAATAAGCTTTTGCGATTTCGCTATCGTTTTCAACCGCAGTTATGTCATGGTCCTTCCACAGGGTGCGGTTGCCTCCGATGCCAGCATATAAGTTTAGAATACGCATAATATTATTCCCCAAGGTTTGCGGCGAACTTGGTTAAGGATTTAAGCTCACCCTCGTCAGCCCTACTGCATAATTCTTCGATGAGAAGGAATATATTGATTTTATTTAGTATTACATTCAATAATAGAATCCTACCATCAATGATTACATCGGGAGTTAAAAAAGCATCAAGTAACTCACAGATTTCAAACTTTAAACATTCCCCTAAAGTTGGCTCTAATTCGGGGAAGTGTATTTCGATATATCGGGCTTCCTCTATCTTAGGCTCACAATCTTTGCCATTCTGGATAGATAAAACCAGATGGATAACACCTATGGGATATTCAGGGTGAATACCCCATTCAACATAAAACCCATCTGTGTCAGTTCCAATGTAAAGACCATCTTCTATGGGGTCGGTTAGAGGGTAACCTAAATTATCACATAGATAGCCTTCTTCTGTTCGCTTTATATCCTCTGGTAAATTTTCTGGCTCAGTGGTTTTCCATTTATCATAGCCCTTTAAATAAGGATCACCTGGTCCAAGGTGCGATTGTATCATTTTATTATTCCTTTGATTTAAGAGAATCATTTAATTGTTCTTTAATTTCTGCTGCTTCTTTTTGTATCTTGTAGGACTTACGACCAAGAATAAATCGTTTACTAGTGCTACCTTTCAATGTTTTATTGTGGTGAGTAATGTGGGCAACGCCATTGTCAGATACATGGGAGAATCTTGACGGTGGATTTTCGAGTAAGGGAGAAAGATAAATCCATTGCCCTGGTTGCAACCCTTCAAGATCAGATATATTGTTAATGGCAGGTGCAGATACGTATTTCATGATATTCCCCTTAGGAGTGAAGTCGCCATCCAACTGCGTTGTCAACGGTTACTGTGAAATTATCAACTCTCTCGCCTTCGGTAGAGCCGTGGTATATTAAGCCGCCCACATAGTCTGCTGGTGATTGATCGTGAAAGGCATCTTCAGTATACCACCAACCCCATCCAAAACTATGCTCGGCAAAATCGTTGTAGAGAACAACAAGGCCAGGTTTTTGATCTAAGAATTCCAGATAGGTATTAAGACTCTTATCTTCAAAACTAGTAGCATAGTCTTTAGCGATATTTAACTTGGTTGTTACGTTGCTTGTGTCTAGCATGATTAAAGTCCTTTGCTTGATGTGGGTTTAATAACATCTATCCGCTACGCCTCGTCAGAATTATCCCGTTCCATTATCTCTTCCACAGAAGTTTTAAAGGTTTCTATGGCATGCCCGAATTCAGCTACGCCTACTCTATTTGATTCTAATGGGAATTCGGTTTGAACTTTTTCCATGGCGTCATTTTCTAATTTCAGATCGGCCATAAGGTTTTGTTCATATTCCTCCCACATATTCTCATCGTAGTTTTCTACGATATCCAATAAAACGCTTGCGCTAAAGTCATCCATATAATTCTGAAGATTATCACGAGTAACACCCCCCTTCTCAAGTTCGGGAACTGCTGCTAAAAGAGGACAGACCGTACAATTGTTTGGTCCTTCTGATAATTCAATAAAATCTTTGAGGTCTTTTGAACGAGACTCGTTCGGATTAAGGTTGGTTTCCTTGTATTGCGCTGGATAATCAGCGAAGTCGGCTCCATAAGCGAGATAAGGAAAGTCATTCTCCTTATTTTCTAATTCATTTATTTTTTCTAATATGGTTGATAAGGTCAGGTTTTTCATCTTAAACTCCCTTTGGAATTACATTCAATTTAATTGCCTTGGCTTTTAAGTTTTTCCACCAATCCTTTTCTTTCCAAAAAGAATGGAAAGCAGCCACTTCTTCAGGAAAACCTAAGGCTAGTCTTTCTAAATTTGCAGGATCAGAAAATTTCACTAAATCTATAAATGCAGACTCAAAATGGCTGCGCCCTAAATAGGTGCTGTATTCCAACTTAAGAACTAATTCTTCGCCTCTAGTTATTTCTGGATGGATCATATTAGACTCCTAAATGGGTTTTAATTTCACTCCATAATTCTGAATCACCAATAATGGCACCGGAGCTTGATTCGACAGATATTAATTCTCCTCCAGCACTTATGGGTTCTTCATCGAGATGTGTGTGAATGGTGTAAGTAATTATGTATTCCTCATCAGAACTGGATACATATATTGCTTCAAACCATTCCGCTTTTGCGTAAGGTTTTTCTTCTTTTAATGCTCCCATTATTTTATCTCCTTTTTAAATGGGTTAGTGATACTACATGTAGCACCATAGGGAATACGATTTGTTTTACCTCCTTTCTTTTTCAAGTTCTTGTTTTATTGCGGATAATTCTTCTTTTGTTTTTTCAAGTGTTTCTGCGAGGTGATAAAAGTCTTTTGGAGATGGGAATGCTTGCACGAAATAGTCGCCATCCAAAGGAACATTAGAATGGAACTCGTCCAGGGCTTGATCCTCTGATAAGGCTTCGACTTCAACTGTGGCGATTATTGTCCACAAGCCATACTTATGGTCATCGGTTTTAGGCATAATAATTCCTTTTAGTTTGGTGTATTTAAATGTTCCTTGTGTTCCATTGCGGCTTGCTTGAATAGTTTTCTTCCTATTTTTCCTTCGATAACTCCAGTGTTTCGATGACTTTTTAGGTGCTTAAGAGCGAGATCGTCATAGCGTGAAAAGATGGACTTAATGTCGTTAAGATCATTATAGCCTAATTCCCAATCCTCTATAAGGACAGAACGAAGATCTTCCCAATCAGATATTTTGCCACCTGCTATAGGCATTTTGGCTCTTGTAACAACAGAGCTTATAGGGCAATGACAAATATGGTTTTTAATCGTTCCCTTCATAAGATTAAATGAGAAGGCCCCAACCATATACTGTTTTTTCCTACTACGACTAACAGCACGGAGTAGACTTTCTAACGGTGGCGATAGTGCCGTAGAATAAAACCTCTTAAGAGGTTGTTTAGTTGGCATATCGTATCTCCTTTTCTTTGAAACCTGGAACAACACGAACATTAAACCTGGCAATACATTCACCATTTAAGTAAAGCTCTCTAAGCTGAGATTCAGAGTTGCCTGCGCTATCAGTTTCCAAAATCTCTTCAATGAACGGAAATCGTCCAGCAAAATAGTTTTCTTTACTTATGAGATTATAGCGTTTATGCAACATGAATATTACCTCATTGGCGTAAGTCCGAGACATACTAATAGCTATGTTTTGTTCGCGCTCAAGATCAGTCATTAGAGAATTCTCCTTTTATGACAAACTGTCGAATTTCTTCATACTTCTCTGCGCTAATACTTGCATCTTCAACGTCTACTAACTCAAATTCAACACCCTTACCATAGTTGGGCGTCATTTTAGTATAATAGATGGTATACTCTGTTCCATCTGCTGCTACGTAGATTGCTTCGTAATAATCAGAATGCATGTAAATTAATGCATCCTTGATGCATGCTTCAGTGGGTTTTGTTTCACTCATCCTTTTCGTTGTCATGCTTCTAAGCCTCCCTATTCAATATGTAACTAATGTCAGAAACATCGCTTACGGATAAACCCTCCCAAGCATTTTTCGGTGTTCCATCCTTTTGAAAGAATCTATCGTCTGTTTTTTCGGGGGTAAAATAACAAATATAATCGGGCGTAATGAACCTATTATCCTTGTCAAATATTACGACCTCGGCTTCCGTGGATGATCTCTCATCCCCTGGGGGGCCAACCTTTTTGGAAGGTCGCCAAAGGACACTAAGGCAGTTCTTAGAAGGGAAAGTCATTTGAAACCCATGACCATCTATTTTGGACGTAAACATGGAATCTCCTTTATAGTTTTATAATATATTATACCATAAGGTATTTTTTATAGTGAGATATCAAGGTAGAGAATTGCCTTGAGTTTTCGTTGAACTTATTATAGAAGCTCCTTAGTTCTTCTGGGTTAAAAAGTTCACGGTTTTCTAAACAGGCGATAAGGAATTTCTGTTTAGTTTTAATTAGATCTATTTCAAGATCCATCATTTTTATCTTTGCTTCTATTTCAGTCATTATTGTCCTTTCAATTAAATGAGTCTACTAATAGGAAGCCGGTGTCATTTCCTTCTTCATCGGATTCAACCCATAGAATTCTCTTTTTCTCTCCTTTAGATATTATTAGGCCGAAGGCTTGTCGCTCTGGAAGGTTTGCCGACTTAGTGCCGATTATTTCCCACCCCATGTATGGGCGAATAATCTCGTCAAGATATTTTATATAATTAAACATTGGTATTATCCTCTAACTTTCTAATAGCTTAAGTCCCACAAACCTATTTGATCGCCGTGGATAACGGCAAAACGAGCAGGAATAACCACGAGGGAGTTGCACGTATCGCAACACCGACCATTGTTGATTGGCGAAGCGTTGTTCCCTTCTAACCAAGGGTCAGAGTCAGGTCCTAAGCTTTTTGCTTGTATCTTTTCTCCACAAATACTGCAATCTAAAAGATTATTCATTTAAAATCCTTTCTCGGTATTTTTTGAATGCTTCCTCTGCCCTTTTATTCTTGTTTTCGATCAGCAACCTATGGGTCCGCGCTCCTATTTCTACGGCAGATTCTTCCAAGACGTTGCAGTCCATTATCCTACCTTGTGCCAGCAGACCTTGGAGAGCTTGGCCTGTTAGATAGGTGATACTATCTATGTTTCCCAAATTATTCTCCTTCATCTCATGGGGGGGATCGAACAACGTGAAGCAATCTATGCAAAACTCGTAAGTAAATTCACTTTTGCGAAGATCCTTTTCTTCTTTGCCGGTTTCCCAATTAAATCGGGTAAGTGCAGTATATACCTCTCTTCCTCCAGCAATGTGAGTATGACAGCAATCACACCCGGCTTTGGAATATTCCAAGGAGTGGCTATGATTAATTGTTTCCAGTTTTTCAAGGTTTAAAAATCTATCTAATATATTATCCATTATTAACCTGTTTGTGAGATACGCCCACAGGTTCCACAGTGGACATGGTGTTTATATTCGCCGCAAGAACAAGCGCCATCCTCAGGATAGCTGTGGAATGTTTCTTTTTCGCCACATTCGCACCACTCGGCCAGTAGTTTGATCGGTTTAATCTTGTCAGTCATTATTAACCTCCGTCGAGTAAGAATCTTCGTAGATATCTGTAATCCCTCTCAGGTTTCCCTCGTCTTTATAAGCAACAGATACTCTATATTTATGGGTGTCATCCCAATGAATTGTACATATTACCTCTAAAAACTTGGCAGATATTTGATCATAAAATTGCTCTGCTTTTATCTTTGTTGGTAATGAAAAGAACGCCCTTGTAGAATTTATTGGTGTCATAAATTACTCCTTTCTGGTTTAACCGAAGTTAATACCGCGCTCCTGTGCTTCCGCGCAATCATTGCAGATAGAATAATCAGGGCGTAGACGACAGGTTCTTTTGCACCTTTCACAAACCTTTTCTACGTTTTCCCTTTGGACCTGATGGTAAAAGTCTATCATGTCGGGATCATCCATACTTTCCCAACTACCAAAGTTGTTATCATAGTAACCTTCCATAATACTTATCCTTTCGTGAACGATTTCTGTTCACCAAGTTATTGCACAGAAGACCTGTACAGGTCGATACAATAAAAAAGACAAGGAAATAAAGACATAACACCTGATCCCCTGCGGAATAATCGTGGAATTCCTTTAGGACAATAGGCCGTTCCCATTGTCCAGCAACAGGTAAAAACGTTATGTTCCCCTCTTTATTTCCTTGTCAATTCATATTTTGCTGTTTGTTTTTAAATAGGCAATCCTCCAGGTTTTTAGAATTAGTTTAGTTCGTACAACAAATACCTTTTTTTGGCTTCCAATAGGTCAATAAAATACATATTGCGTATCTGTGCATATTGGACGCCATCTAATCTTGGATCACGTAATAGGCGCAATATATCAGAAATATCAGTCGCCCTTAGATCCATTTCTCCAACCGGAAGACATGGGGGATCAGCTTCCGGGGAAGTAAGAATAGGGACATTCATTATCCCTATCCGATCAGCTAAAATCTTACCAACCTGAAATATATCAGGCTTCTTCTTTGTTTTTGTAGTCATCCTCTATTCCTCTTGCGACTCTTTTTGGCGATAGAGTTTTTCCTCCTTCTATGCCAAACCTTATGAGCCGCATGAATTGGGTTATTCGTGCTCTTCCTCATAGCACTCTGAATCTTTTTACGGAATCCGTTCTCAGTCATTACAATCTCCTTTAAATATAATGAATATAATGTTGATAGTATGGAATTTTTCCATACCCTATGGGACTTTTTCCTATAAAATAGGCCAAGGGGCACGGAATTACTCCACACCTATGGGACTTTTTCCTATAAAATAGGCCAAGGGGTATGGAATTATTCCACACCTATGGAAAAATTCCTATCGAGAGATGCCAAAAATTCCCGTATGGCCTCCTTTCCGGGGAGTTTGATAGGCTTAATGGAAATAAAATCAGCACCATTCAAGGCACAATCGTCATAGTCTTGAATAGTTTTATCCATCCGCTTATAATCGTCATCCGAAAATGCTTCTATTATTTGCGGATTATCACGATACAAAGCGGCGTAAGGACAGAGAAAGGTTTCCCCATCCTCTTCAAGTTCGTATCCCCGGCGAACCAGGAAGTCATCCTCAATAGAATTAACGGCGGCGCGTACCTGAGATGCGCTCACGCTTTACCTCCTTTTAGTTTTTTTAATTAAGGCCAGTAATTTTTCCTTATCTTTCTGGAACTTTTGTTTAGTATCCTTTTTACCTTGGTAATACCCCAAGATATAAGAATACGCACAACCCAAACTTACAATCGTGACTGCTATGAAAATCGGCAGGAAAAATTTCATAGTATAAATATAATTAAAGGGATAAATACCTTTATTATAAAATAAAGGGTAATCCCCAACAACAGGTATTTTATTATTCGCATAGGTGAACTTGACCAGAATTGGTCAATCTGGATTACTGGGGAATGCTCCAGCCGACTGAGCATTCTCGATGAACTGGACCAGCCAGGCATGGCGCTGTTTTAGATTACGCAAAATATCTTTGGCATATTTTCGGTCCATTCTTTCCACCAAAGAAGAGTTTGCGTGAGGGATAGGCAGATGATCAACAACTTCTTCAGCATCGGAAATAGCACCCTCTATCTCCAATCTTCTTGAAACGAATTGCTTGTAATGATAATCAGGTTCGCGTAATTCATCTAATAGACTATTCATGTTATTTCTCCTTTAAAGGAAATAGTTTCTGAAGGGAAAAAATTACCCCCAATTTTTGCTGAAAATACTCCATTGGAGTTGGGAATTACTTGCACAGCTCATCTATTTCTCGGGAAACCTTCTCTTCTCGAATTGTGTCTATTTCCCTCATAATAGCTTCCGCTCCCCGCCCTGAGCCATCTTCCCCTAATATTAGATTAGTTATGGCTCGAATCTGTGCATCAGAGTATAGCCCAATATTCTTTATGGTATCCAGATATTGGAGTTTTGCCGCGACGGGTAGCTCCGCCAAGGCTTTAAACTGAGCAAACATCTGATAGATAGCTGTGTTTGAAAGGGCGCTTTCGATGACAACCGCCCACCTTCCCGCTTCATCGTCCATGATTAGTATCCTTTATGAATTGAGGTTATTTTATAGTACCTATAGCCGTAAACGGGACGGGCAGATTTGGCCCTCTTTGAATGTTCGTGAGCGTCAAAATTAAGGTCGAAGAGAAGAAGAGACGGGCTTAAGGGTCTATTTTCAGACCCGCAGCCTTCGCAGAAGTCTATCCCTGAATCGGTGAATATTATTATTTCCCCTACCTTAAAAGGTTTTTCGAGGCATTTGGCGCAAAGTTTCGCCTTGTGCCCCTGGAGATCGGCGTACATCCAGTAAGACATTAGAATTACTCCTACTTTTTAAGTAGCGAACTCAATGCGGTTAGTTCGCCGTGGTTGTAGTGGTCCTCTATCGAAGAAAGGTGCATCCGTTGATTCTTCGATACCGAATAGAGAAAACCCCACCGGCTCTACGGTGTAGGTGTAGGAATTGCCAGAGTAGATAACTAATTTAATTCTATCCCCTACAGAGGTAGATCGCAACGACCGTCTGGAGGGAATTAGAAAGGCTTGGGCGAGGTTAAGCTCGGGAGTGGAAAAAGCCCAACCACGCTCCCCCAGGTTTTGGGTGCTGTCGAATACCCAACCCAAAACCTTATCGGCATTGGCATCCAAAAACTTATCAGCCCCAACAACCCGAATAATATTCGTCAATTCGGGGATTCGGCTAATAAGCAATCCGGTAAGATCATATCTTACCAAGATGTCTGACTCGGAAGGAAGAATGGTCTTCCTATGGTATAATTCTATGCGAAACTCTTCCATAATATTACTCCTTAAAATTACTCCTTTGTAGCTAACTAAAATAGTTAGCCTTTTGATGGAACAGCTTTATCAGATCTATCGTAAAAATATGTATCCAGGGCTTCGTCCAGAACACGCCTGGACCGCTCCAGAGAGGAAATTCTCTGGGATAGCAATCTCTTTTCCTCCTTGAGGGAAGCCAGAATTAACTCCAGCTCCCCAAAGGCGTCATAAGCTGCGTTCCAATCTTCTTTGCTCATAGATACGGGCTCGGTCATGATTCACTCCTTATCTCCCTGAAAACAATAAGGGCAAACCAAAGATGGATTGCCCCTATCGCATAGATTGATGGAATAATAAACCAACTACTTAAGGGGAATAGAGCTAATAGATAATACATATTAGCCCCCCCAGATGTTGAATGTCTTACGGGTTTTCGTGCAAGTCCAATGACTTACACTGACTCTTCGGCCAAGAGCCTTTTCTGCCGCCGATAATATAAGGGCAGCAGCATGAGTCCCATTTCGGGGGAGATGTCCACTTATCTCAAACCCGATGGGTTTATTCTCTCCGATTACGGAAACTTGTCCTGTGGAGGCATTATTACCCCGCCATCCACTGTTCTCCCATTTAATATGAATGGGAGACTTGGGCGGTTGGACAACTAATCCCCTGTCATCCAACCTGATCTTGGGCTCCCCAAACTTGGTTGCAAGGTAATTCGTCATGATACCCTGCAACCCGGATTAACTATAAAACCCGCCAAGAAAGCCCCCGCTTCCCGCATGTCAGCCAGGGAATACTCCTGACCACGCGGAGGTGCGCCATCGAATTCGATAGCGTACACAATTAAAGCGCGGGCTGCCAATCCCAATGGCAAATTACCCGCCACTATTTTACCGGCCACATCGTCAGGCCGGACGGATGCCTTAACCTCAGCATCCTTGAATTCGGGCATTTCCTCCCGAATGAATTCAATAGCCGCCTCATGACGGCTAACGATAATTAATTCTTCCACAATACACCCTCCTTTATGAGATATACCCAACAGGTCCTATCGTGTAAGTGAATCGCCCCGAATCAGGGTTGCCCCTCTGGCGAATATCTGTTATTTCCACATGACGGTCACGATGGAAATAACTCATGTAAGCCAAGATGGCTTCAGCCATACTTAGCTCATCTACCCTGACGAGCCAAGCCCAGTCGGGCCGTTCGGGATACATGGGATCTCTTTTAGTTGGCATAGCACGAACAGCACCCCGAATATACTCCTGTGCTACCAACATTTCAGGGATGGTATATCGCCTACCTTTGTAGGAATAACCCCCCCCCATTTTGAAAGCCCGATAAAGATCCTCTGCCCGTGGATTAAATTCCCCTTGGGCTTGAGGCTTTACCTCGGGCTTGGGCTTATCAGAGGGCTTAGTGACCGCCGCATACAAAGCCCCCTTCGCGGAAGCAAAACTATTAAAAGCCAATTCTCTTAATCCTCCTTTTAACCGGAAGGGCGCATACGAATAGCCTTGGGCATTGCTTTGCCCTTCGATGCACCCCTTTTGCTGATGGACGGTTTGAGTAACCTATAAAGGCGGAGAAGATTGTGGAAAAGAATCTTCTCCTTTAGGGTTACTTTGTCGGGGATTGCCGGCTCAGGACCGAATTCCAAATCGCCCTGGAAGCCCACAGAGAGAAAGAATACTCTCGCTTTCTCCCAAATTTCCCACCGAATGCTCCGGGAAAGAGCATCCTTCTCCTCGCACAGACGAGCAATGTCCTGCTCATGTATGCGAGTTAATGTAATTAACCGCTCCTCCAGAGCAGCCTTATCCTCATTCACCTTACGGTTTTCTGCCGTAAGCCGCCTGACCTTATCGGCCAGGTTTGTCCGATCATGAGTCTGCCAATCGTAAACGGAGATAGACATATATCATTCTCCTATATATCAAAAAGGATGTAGTGTTCCAGAATAACTCCCCACACCCCAAACAAAAGAAACTGGATGACTACAGAGACCATCCCTGCATGCCTTATCCAGTCCCAGAATAACCCCAAAACCGTAAGGGAACGAACCGTTAAAGAAAGAAGAGAATGCACTCTTCCTCTATATGTTGAAAAGGATGTCGAGTCCCAGAATAACCCCGACCCCCATTAGAAACGATATCCCCCATACGAAGATGGCTACCCAAAAGGGTAACCTTTTTATAGGAATATCCTGTAAGCTACCAGAATAACTCCCCTTACAAGGGCGCTTGGAAGAGAGAAGCCGTAACTGAGCTTCCGCCCTTAGATCCGATCTACTAAGTGATTGAACCATAATAAATCCCTTTCTAATTAATGAATTGAATTAATTACAAAATTAAGCTTAATTCCTAAAATTTACGTCTACGCTGGCAGAATAACCCCGGTTACCTTTCATCCCGGTACCTAACCTGTCCATTTCCCTGGCGACCGATGGCGTAGCGTTAATTGAAAAATTAAATTAATTGGGGTAAATATTAGAAATATGTGGGACCTACCCCAACAAACGACGGAAACAAAAATTTAGAGGTCGATTTTCCCTGGCGAGCTGCTGAGAGGTCGCCAGGGAAATGGACAAAAAAAACAAAAAAAGATAGGGGGGGGATTCCTCCCCCCCCCCATTGCTCATCTCCTTTTTTGTTTACTTGCGCGAGTTACGATGGCGGATATCCAATTCCTCTTGGCTAACATCAACGGCCAATTCGCGCATATCTTCCTCAGCTTGAACCATTGCTTTTAGTGCATCTACTTTGTCCATTTCCGGATCAGTTGTGACGTTGGTCGGATCTACTATATCCGGAACATCTTTCCCGGTCTTTGTACTTGCGATAAAGATATTGAGCGCATCGGCGGTTATCGTCTGAACACTCTCTAACCATTGAACCTCATCGACATCCGGAATCAAACGGCTGAGGTCCAGATCCGGGTACGTTTTTGCGAGATACAGGATTCGTGCTAACTTTTCTATTATCAAGTCCTTATCCTCGCCTTGACCGTCTTGACCGTCTTGACCGTCTTGACCGTCTTGACCGTCTTGACCTTGACCTTGACCGTCTTGACCGTCTTGGCCTTGAGCGTCTTGACCGTCTTGGCCTTGAGCTTCCTCGCGGTTTTTCTTTTCTTCTGCGATATCTTGAACACGTTGGTCGTGTGCATCCAGCGCAATTTTTACCGTGTTGAAAATATCAAAACTGCGCTCATCCCAGTCAGTCAGCTTGGGTTTGTGAAACTTGTCAACGATGTTGGACAACACGTAATCCCATATCTGCGAACCGTTATCCATATCCGCACCTAATCCCGGGAGCAAGTCCAGTACCCGCTCATCCGTTTTCATATCTTCAAACATGCGAGGGGAATTTTCAAGGGCGGGTACGATGCGATCATTCACCTCAGACAAGCCGATTTTGTTTCCGGATTTTCTCTGAATGTCGATATAATGCGCGACCAATATCTTTGAAAATATCGACATCGATACTTGAGCTTCATCGGCCATCATCACGGAAAACAAGTGATTATAGGGCAAAGATCCGAGTTTTTGCGCATCACTTATGCTTAATCCTGAATTGGCTAACCGAGCGGATTTGCGTAACTCCGCCATCTGGAGGTCATGCGCTTCAATTAATTCAGCGACCTTCGCCTTTTTGAATTCCGCCTTAATTTTCTTATCATCCTCGAGGTTGTCGATCTTGATGTCCAGATCGTTCATGATGACACCCAGTTTAATTCTATAGGTTGCTACTGCTGATGACAACGTTTCGATGGACTTTGTCCAGTCCTCCGATATTTTCTGATATTTTTCGTCTAAAGTTAAAACGGCCATTATTCATCTCCAATTAAGGTAAATTGCAATTAAGCTTAATCCTCTTTTTTTGCGCCTACTTGACTTAGGCCTTACTTTTTAACCTCCTTTCAAAAACTGCGATTAATTTTAATTCGCTTCGTCGATCCGCTTCGAACTACACTATAAATATAGGTATAATAGACCAATTGCACAAGGTTTATTTAATTATCTCAATTATTGTAAGTCCCTTTAAAAACAACCAGTTAGGGCATTTTCTGTTTTGAGTTTTCGAAAAAAACGGCATCTGGGGGGGGATCGCATTGCTTAAATTCTCCTAAACTAATTTCTCAACTTTTTACCTTATATTCCTATATGGATATCACATAATTATGTTATTTCGCCCCGTAACTTGTAAAAAGTTATGTTTTACATGAAATATTTTGTATTTGTCAAGTAAATAGTTAGGTTTTCTTGTAATAGTTGCATATATGCTGTTTTGCTTGCATATATGGTGTTTTTGTAATGGGTTTAGGCCGGGTAGGATTAATCTATATATAGCGAGGGGCAAAAATTACTAACCCCGTATATTTTGATACCCTTATTTTTGGCAAAGTCTATATATGCCATTTTACTTGCATATATGGTGTTTTTTTGTTAGATTAGTATAGCGTTTTGTAGTTTTCCGGCGTGATTAGCGGCATATATGGTTGGCACATATGGTGTTTTAGTTGCATATATGGTGTTTTTGCATATTTAGACCTAAAAGGGGGGGGTGATATAAATGAATTGTCCGAAGTGTAATTCGTATTTAACGAAGGTTTACGATAACCAACCGAATAGCATACGTCGTCGGCAATGTCAGGATTGCGGGTTTCGTTTTAAGACGGTAGAATATCCGATAGATAAGGTTGAGAAGCCGGAGGAGAAGGAGAAGGAGGAGGTGGAATCGGTAGTTGAGGTAGAGGCATTTGATCCGATTCCATTGGTAATAAAGGTAGGGGATCAGGAGATAGATTTGGGTCAAATTCAGTTAAGGAGGGATATAAAATGTGGATAGATATTAGGATAGGTTTGTATGAATCGGATCCAGGACAATTTAGGATCTCAGAATATGTAAACTTTGATAAGGTTCAACAGCTAAAAATTCATTCGGAAGGCACTGGATCTGAAACTGAATTAGAAGAATATACATATATAATAAGGGCTATAATGGATTCGGGTGAGGAGATTGAGTTTTTTCGGGGGACTTTCGACGAGTGCGAGGACAGGGTGGAACGTATGTGGCAGATGCAGGTTTTCCAACCTCGAAGTATAACAGATGCATTAAATATGGGTTACTCAAAAAAGGATGGGCAAAATTAAGGAAGGAGTAATGGGTTGGCAGAGGGATACACGGCTTTTACCCAGGGTTATGAGGAGATGCGTCAGGAGTTAAGGGGCGTTTCATTTTGCATACAATGTTATGCAGAGCAGGAGCACGAGGCCTGGTGTGGTCGTTCTGGTGATTACGCAATGGGTCGTCGTATGGCTTGCATTGAGGGATTTTCCGGTAAGCCTCATGAATGTTTGGATGATGGTTATGCCTTTGGTTAGGTTATATGCGTCGGATACGTAATAACAAGAGGTTTTCCAAGGATAACAAGAGTTGTGCTATTTGCGGAGAAAGCCGTGTTAGGGATAATCACCACATTGTTCCTAAGTCGGAGGGTGGATCTGATTTAGGCTTAAACAGGGTATGGCTTTGTCCGAATCACCACCGTTTAGTTCACAACGGCCACATTGAGATAAGCGGATGGAAGGATTTGGGTTATAAGTTAGAGCTTATATGGCATGAGTTAAAGTCAACTTGAACGTAAACTCTTTCTTCTAGATAGTACAGGCATAGTAAAGTGCCAAAATGAAAAAAACACACACAAAAGGGTGGACCTTATGAAGAACTTTAAAGACATTACGGTAATGTCATTAGCGATAGGCTTAATGATTCTTTTATTTATAATAGTAATAGGAGACTTTTACGTAGCGTTAAGGGAGCATCGGCCTGTAGATGAAAGCGTAGTGAATCTATTACAGATGGCTATTACAGGTATTATAGGTGTAGTTGCTGGTTATCTGAGCGGCAAAGACAACCCTCGACCCTAAAAGGAGTTATCAATATGACAAAAACCTTACGAATCGTCCGTTCAGGTACTAATAATCCACTTCCTTCTTATGAAACGATATTTAGTGCGGGAATGGATTTACGGGCACAACTCCATGCGCCGGTGGTATTTGCACCTGGAGAGCGTCAATTAATACCAACGGGTTTACACATAGAAATTCCCCAGGGCTATGAAGGGCAAATTCGTCCACGCAGCGGATTAGCTTTAAAGAGTGGCATAACCGTGTTGAATGCACCGGGAACCATAGATCCAGATTATCGCGGCGATGTAGGGGTTATTCTTATTAATCTTTCCCCAGAATTCCAGCAAATTCACCCTCACGATAGAATAGCCCAATTAGTTATTGCTCCTTATGAGCAAGTAGAGCTTAGGGAAGTAGAAGAGTTGACTGACTCGGAGCGAGGAGAAAAGGGTTTCGGCTCTACGGGAAGAAATTAAAAGCTATGAAAGACGATTTCCGTATAACGATTGGATTTATTCCCATCGGTGGGAGAATTTCCACACCTCGCTTGGAATCCATTATAGGTCCAATCCCAAATAACAAAATCTTCGAGTGTTCAGAATTGAACATCTGTAGAATAGATAATTCACAGATGACCTTCCTATGCTTGGGATCTAACTGGATTAGAACTAATTAAAGGCCATTTATAGTTAACCTATTACAGCACTGTGACTTAAAGGAAACAATCATGAGTGGATTACATTTTGATTTTGACGCAGAAGCGCATTGGACGCCTGAAGATCATCGCATTTGGAAAGAGACGGGAGGGGATTGTCCAATGGCTTATGATGATGATGGCTTACATTGGCCGGTAGACGTAAGCCTCTATGAGGAGGAAGGGAAAAGAGCTGACGCGGAAAGATTTAGGGATACAATAGTCGATTTGTATAAATTTAGCGTAGATCACATCAAAAAGAAGAAAGAGGAGTGGTATCGGGATCGTCAGGCGAATAAGATTATTCGTGAAGATGTTAGCGGAGTTTACGTTCCTCAGTACATATTGCTTTCGGATATCAAACTATGGGCTTGGCAGTATAAGGTTAACCGCAAGGACTACCCTGAGACGTACAAGCATATTGTAGAGTTTCTCAACAAGTATGTTGATTCTCTTAAGAAAAACAAAGAGGAAAAACAAGCCGATTTAAACCAAATTGCAGATGCCATTAACCAAAATCGAATATGGAGAAATAGGGACTCTAACTATTCGTTCGAGGTTAACCCACATTCTGAGGATATCTTTCGGCCTGAGGGTAAGCCCTTTTTCCTTCTACCTCCTGGTGGTGAAGCTGGTATGTATGAAAGCGTAGCCTGTTTCCTTGATAGCGAATATGTTCAAATGCTTAAAAAATGCGAATTCTGTAATGGGCTATTTATTGCACCGGATAAGTTTAAATATAAATTTTGCCCAGGGACAGACCACGGGGCAAAACAAAAGTCAGAGCATGTATCTTGTTCGCCATAAATACCGGTAAAATGGAATAGCACCTTCCAAAAAGGACTTGACACGTAGGGCTTTAAGCCCTAATTTCTATTAAAGACGCAGGCTTCCTAAACCCATGGGAATTCGTGTCGTTTTGTTAGTGCTATCGGGGTGCCGACCCTTTAGTATTTTTTTTCCTAATATCCTTAATATCCTTACTTTAAAGAGTGGGATATATTATGTGGCTCATCGGACTTGCTTGCAGGCTGGCCGATGGGCCTTTTTTATTTAACTACGTCGCCGCAAACTTCCGCAGCGCAGAACCGCTCCGAAATATTCCCTAAATAATTTATGCCTTATTTGATATATATAATATATTATAAACCAGGTATAAATTTCAATTTAATGGCTTCTTTTTTTTAAAAAGGGGGCTATATTAATGTATACGGAAAGGAGATATACGATGATTCCTCATAAGATAGTAATAAGTTTGTATTCATTGGCAGTAGATCTTGGAATAGAGAATTTGGACATATGGACAGCGGAAAACAGCAATGCGGAGATTGACGGTGTAACTTTAACATTATATAAGGAGGACTTTTTTTGGGAGATATATGTTGACTATGAGGGGGCTTGTTCTTGGCTGAAAGGAATTCGAGCTGGTGAGGATTCGGGTGAAACCCTAATAGATGAAGAGGACCTCAGTGAAGAAGCTATAAGAACAAGAATGCAGAGAGACTTTCCTTGTTCCGTTTAATGGAATGGATAAGAGGGAAATTTCTTTGTTTTTTATATGGGCATCATTTTATGAAAGGAGTTAGCCATAAGCTTGGAAAGTTCAAACAATGTATAAGATGCGGGAAAAGAGTAAATGTATAGCTTTTTATAAATAACCATAAAGTATTTCCAAACAAAAGGTTACTTGATTTTTAAAGAGAAAAAAAGCTATATTATAACCATATAGGAAGTTTATGGGAATTTATATTTAAATAAATTTCTGAAATAATATATCTTGGGGAAGAATCATGAGGCAAGAAAAAAAAAGGGAAATAGTTTTACGGGAATACAAGAAGCTAGAAGAAGCAGGAATAAAAAGGGGAAAGAGAACACTAAGTCAAATCACTGGATTGGGGGAAACAACGTGCGGAGGGATCCTTCGGCAATTGAGGGCAATGGGTGAAATTGAAGATGAGTATTCTCAATCTAATATAAGTGACGATCCCATCTTGGAAGAAATATTGGACTTATTTGGAGCAGAAAATGCCAAAGAGATGAGTTTGGTTGAGGTTTTAGGAGAGTTGAATATAACGCCTATAGAATTTGAGTCCATAGTAAAAAAAGCAGAAGATGTGGGTTGGGATCTAATTGTTGATGACAAAAAAAATGTAACCCTTAAACAGCAAGGGCAGGCGGAGCAAGCGGTTTTTCCAGATGTAATAGGTTTGGATGATGTTGGTTTTCCTAAAGAAGACAAAGATGATATAATAGAAAAGCTATTAAAAGAAAATGAGGATTTAAAACGGAACATGGAATGGATTACCCATTCTAAGTCAAATGATTTGACGGGAGGGGTCTTAACATTAGCTACTTCCGATTACCATTTCCACGACAAAGGGCATCTAATAAAATCCATGTGTAATCTTCAAGAGAAGGTAGTGGATTTAATTGGTCAGTTTAAGCCCGATAGTTTTAGGGGCATCGTAAATGGCGACATAATACCGGGCCGAGGGATTTATAGGAATCAACAATTGGAGAACGTCCTTCCCAGGGGCGATCAGCAAGTCGCGGCGGGTATCTATAAGTTTTGGGAGTTTGATCAATTAATCAAAAAAGCATATCCTGATTTGCCGATTGAATGGATCGTCTTGCAAGGAAATCATGATTATAGCATGGGCGATACCACAACAAAGCCTTTTGTTTGGGGCGTAAGGATGTTGGGCGTAAATGCTAAATTTGTAGGAACAGAATGGGTGCAGGATGTATCCGATGTGGGTACTTATAATATCTTATTCGAGCATGGATATGGAGCTTCCGATACAACGCCCACGCCCCCTAAGATGATTAAAGAAACGATCAAGAAGATCATGGGCTATCAACAAGATCGCTACATAGGGCAGGATAGGATCCATAGATTCTGCCACGGCCATGTCCATTGGTTATCCGTTGGGATAGAAAGAGTAGATGGGTTGTTCTTTGATGTAACGGGTGGGCTACATCGTAATGATAGAGTTAACTTAGGGGCAAATAACAGACCTTCAGGATGGATTGCTTATATCTCACCACCAGGCTCCTCAACCATATTAAATCCAATTGAAATAACACCTGATAGAGATATTTATAGAAAAGAAATTCTTGATCCAGAGTTAGAAGAAAAGAATCGGCAAGATGCTTCCCGGTGCTTAGAAGGATTTACTGAGATTGGGGAAAGCTTGGGAATATCAGATGATATTAGGAGGCGTCGTGCAAAAGAAGAGGAAGCGACCTGAGAAATCCAACTTATTAAAAGATAATTTAGTTTACGTAGAATGGGAAGATGCTTTTGGGGTAACCCAAGAATGGACAGATATATCTGAATTAGAAAAAAAGAAAACGTGTATCTGTGCTTCTGTGGGTTACCTTATAGAAGGAATAGAACAGAAAGGGCATATCATTGTCGTTCCACACTTATCGGCAGATCTTGATAATTCCTCGATAGGCTGCGGGGAAATGATAATACCAAAAACACAAATAAGAGTTATGAGAAAATTAAATATGGGTAATAACATAAAAATTTAAACTTGTATAAAACAGTATAATATATTATATTCTCTCTATAGAAAGAGGGGATTAATAGATGGCAATAATATTGGATAGCATAAAGAAGGTTACGGGAGATTTGTCAGCTTTGTCAGTTGATGATGATAGGATATCTGAAAAAGTGGATTCAATTAGAGTATCATTTTTGTCAGTTAGTGATACGGAAAAGAACTTGAGTGGGATATCTGAGAAACTAAAATCAATCAATAAATCTGCTATTAACAAAATGAATGTAATTGAGGAAAAAGTAAATCAAATTAAGTCTATTATTTCTTCAATAAAAGATACGACTCAAGTTATTTCCAGTAAGGTTCAATCTTATGCGGAGAAGTCGGATAGTTTACTTGTGTCGATCAAAGGTTCAATGGAGGAGTTTACAAGTTTAATTTCTGTTTTGAAGATAATGTTTTATATTCTTGTAGGAGTAGGTTTGTTTACATTAGTATCAGTTATAGGGATTTTAATTTATTTGTTTTATAAAAATAGGAAGATGTGCGAAGAAGGTTATATTCAAACTGATTAACAAGGGGAAGTATAATGTCTGAACAAGAGGAGAAAGATCCTTTGATAACGGATGAGGGTAATGGTCTACCCTCGTCAGAATCTATAATAGCGCGGGATTCTTATAAGTATGAACATGATAATAGTGAGGCCAAAAGCGAAACATTTGAACAATTAAAGAATTATATTAATGATACATTTGATGAATTGGCAGAGATGCTAGAGGAGGCAGAAGAGAAGAATCAGATTACAAGTGAAGATGTTAAAAAAATAAAAAACGAGATGGTTGGCTTTGCGAACACAGAGGAGAAGAAAGAAAATTTAAGGGATTTCAGAGTAACATTGAATGTTACCCAAAAGTTGGGTGAGAAGTTAAAAGAGGAAGCACTTCATAAGCAAATTGCGATTGGAGTATTCGTAAGAAATATTATTGTTGATTATTTCTTAGAAAAGAAAAAAAGAGAATTTGATGATATGTTGTCTTATTCGCTTCAAGAAGAGAAAGAGGTGTTAGATTGATTGATAAAAAAAACGAACAATATATAAGCAGAAAACAATGTGCCAGAAGTACTCGAAGAATCAATTCCAATCACGCTTATGATGGTTATAAAAGGCTGTCAGCAGCTGTTATTATTGGAGCTTGTATTGATTGGAAAAATCCAAAGGGTAATTCCCACGATAGCATAGAAGCGCAAAACGAGCAAAAGAGAAAAAAAAGAGAGAAGGCAAAAAGGTTTTTAGAGGGGGATCTGCAACCTTGGGCCAATATGCTAGGATTAGAAAGCAAAGAAGATCACGCTTTTAACCAATGGTTGAAAGATAGTGGGCTTCAAGGAAAACTAGAAGATGAATTTATCTGATGATAAATACAAAAGATTGTTGTTTTTTTTATTGTTATTAAGTTTTTGTTTAATTTTTTGGATATTATTTATAAAGGCAATTTTAACTTTTTTTTAATCTTGAAGAAATTAATCTCCTTGCGTTGCTCTATAGAACCATCCAAACATCAATGTCACGAACCACATCAGTACTCCATAAACTGCTTCGTGGTGCCACCAACTTTCCCACTGTTTCCCACCTGGAAAACCAGCAACTTTCCAAGTTTCATACAGTATCGTCACCGAGATAGCAGCTGCGCCTGACCAGTACCCTGCTTTTTTCCCTTCCTCAATCGCTTTCTGTTTTTTAGTAAGGTGCAGGATCTTTTTGTCCGTCACCTTTTTCTCTGATGTTGCGTCATCTGCCTTTTGTCTGTATTGACGAGCTATTATATGTGCTGATTTTGCATCCTGCCGATGCCCCGCAATCTCCTCACGCATCTTCTCGTAGGTTTTGCGCTTTACATCCATAGAGGGCGTGCTATTCCATGGAGGGTACTTCATGGAATTAAACTCAATTTAGTTTTGATTAAATTGTAAACAAAAATATCATGTTCATATTCCTGTTTTTCTCTTAAGTTTCCTGTATTTATAAGATCATAAATTTTCTTTTGAAGATCATCTCGATTCATAGAGTTATTAACTATTTTTTCGATTTCACTTTCGAGGTTATTATAGGGTGCTTTAGGTAGTTTTTTATGGCGAGTAAGCCAAGGCTTAATAGACATTACTTTTTATTCCCCATTGAAAACCATGCAGCAATAGTCGCTATTATAGCAGTTATTAATCCATCTATAAAAGGAAGCTCTAAAAATCCCTGTGCTACTTTGTCGCCTTGAATGCTAACGGCAAAGATATAATCTATTACTTCTTTTGCACCACCAATAGATAAACCAGTTATAGCAGGATGCGCGTTATCGCGGGATTTTGCCGTAGAGGGCTTATGGCGGTGAAAAACTAATTCGCCATTCTCAATATGCTTGTAATACTTTACAACTTCGGCCTTGAGTGAAGTATAAGCTTCTTTGACATGAAGAGGAATATGGTGGCTAAGGGTGGGATCATTAAAAGCCTTTTCGGCCAAGAAAATCATTCTAGATTCTAATATATTAACCTTATGATGAGATATTGGTTTGGCTTTCATACCATTCTGCTTTATTAGAAAATTAAGATCTTGATTTTTCTAAATCTATAATGCGTTTATCCAAATTAGACATTTGAATTTTAAATATCTCTAATTTGTCACTTAAGGTATTATTGGAAATAGCCGTTTTCTTAAACTCTTCGTAATCGGAAGAAAGAGTTTTTAGTTGTTGATCCATTTTTGCCAATCGCCAAAGGACAACAAAGGTTTGTAGAATAATGGGTATTAGAATTTGAATCCAAGTGGAAGAGATGACTTCTTGACTCATAATGAAGTTTCCAAAAAAAAAGCCAGAAATAATGTGAATTGTTAAAAACCCACAGTTATTTCTGGCAATAAGTATTTGTGTGTATTGGAGATAGTTAGGCTGGAGGGTTTCCTTTTACTTTTGAAGCTATCCATTTTACCCCACCCCAAATCAATCCCAACCAATAACTCCTCCAAGGAGGACCACCACCACTAGCAAATTGGCCTAATTGCCAAACAGCCCACCCCCCGATAATCATGACGGGTATGCTTATCCAAGGATCCGAATAAAGCTTATTGTCATATATAATATAGCAGATGATTGGATAGAATGCCAACCATTTGGCGATATGCCTTTTCATCCATCCGTCATCGCCTCTATACTTTGACATCCATCTATCTCTGATGGCATCAAAGAATACGGTCCAAGCAATTATGATAAAACTGACTGCGTTTAAGTGAATTTGTTCCATAGTTTTCTCGCTATGCCTCCAATTTCTTCAATGAAATCCTTTTCCTCGGCTTTAAAAGGAATGGCTTGTTCTTTAGGTTGTTCTTCTTCAATAGCATTAGCAGATTTGTTAATAGCATTAGCAGATTTGTTATCTGCTACCTCATCATCATCATCTCCTATTTCTGATTCAGGTTGCACATTAGAAGCATCTTCTAACCTTTTGTAATCCCACGGATATGCTCCTAATGTTCTAACGATTGGTGAAATTACATCTGGATCTATCCATCTATGCTCTTGTCGCCGTAATTGTTTCCAATCAAACTCCTCTCCAGGATCCACCTTACGGCCTGGGGCGATATGCTCATGTCCAACTACGCCAACGATTTGGCAATCATCAACGCATTCTTTTAGTATCTGAAACAAAGAGTCGTATTGTAGTGGCGTAAAGCCGGAAGAGCCGTTGCCTACCAATTCTATTCCCACAGAGCGGCGATTACACCACCTTCTCCCCTCAAACCAAGAAAGCCCCGCATGCCATAATATAGCAGTTTTATCTTCAAACTGATGTATATCACCATTCCTTCCAATAATCCAATGAGCACTTACTTTGGCATTTGGATCTTTAAACCATGCAACAGATCCCAAACAATTATGAGAAGCCGTATAATGAATAACTACTAAGTCCACATCACTTAAAGACCTAGTAGCTTTGCTTTTGTTTGGAGTTTCATGGTGGATTTTTTTCGCCATGACTAATCTCCTTCAGGGATATCATATAAGGTATATTTAATCGTTAATTCTTCTCCTGCTTTAATATCTTGGTTCGTAATTAAATATAAAATGCCAGAGCCGTCTTCTTCTTTACGACAATTGGGCGTATTAGAATGATTTAGGAATCCACCTGTAGGAGTTCTAATGTAACCGTGAAGTTGATCGTTATTAGGAAAATGAGTTGCACCTAAGTTTGTGTCTTTTTCAATTTCAACTTTTGTCAAAATCCCCAAACCATGAAGCCGAGAAGGTCCAATGGCTATGTCTTTGTGAAGGGGTTTATACATACTAGTCCTTTATATGTTCAACATTGCATTGAGGACAAAAAGAAAGTGGTCCTTCGTTTATCCATCCAGTTTTATTAATAAAATTACTAGATAAATGTATATTAGGACGAATTTTCATAGTTTTATTGCATTTGCCGCATTTTATAGTGGTTTTTTTTATTTTTTTCATGATTTTTAAGTTATTAGTTTAGTTGAACTTAATATATTATTACATATAAATATAGGTATTCCTAAGTCAAAACACCAACATGTAAAATACTGATCAGAGACAATATTATTAGTTGCATCCTCCAAGGGTAGACCTACGTTAAGATTATGTTCGTCTTTAAAATATTTAAATTCTTCAACAATTTTATCATGTAATTCATCGGGATTCCTATCTCTTTCGTCCCTAATCTTCTCTTCGGCCAATAAGTTTGATATTCTCTTAGCTTGGCGTTCTAGGAACTCAGAAGTCCTACGATGCATAAGAAGAGTCCTTTCTATTGAAAATTTCTGGATATTGCTGTACGTCATAGTCAAATTGGCTTTGAACAGCTTTTCTGATGTATTCTGATACACTATTAAACCATTTAGCTTCTGCAGCGCCTTGTAAGGTGTTTAACATATCAATATCCTCTTTTTTAAAGTAAATACATTTTGCATGACCAGATCCCTTTAATATTGTATTTTCTGTAGGCATATTAATTATTTATCCTCATTTCTACTTTAGATTTGTTTCTACTAACTCCATTGACGTTTTTTATTATTTGGATATACGCTTCTAGTTTATGTTTATATTTATGCTGATTACGGATTTCAATACGTTGTTGAGAATAGAGCTTTATAGATTTATGTGATTCGCTTAAAACATTGGGGGTCAAGGGCTTAATGAATAAGCTCATGCCTCCTTTTATCTTTATATTATGAGAAAAATCAATACAATTATCCAAAGTTTTATCGCTTAAGGGAAAGGTGAATATAGCTAAATCGGGTATAAATTTATCTTTTATGGCAGAAACTATCTCTTCATTATTTATCTTGATAATATCAGTAGGACAATTATTCAAAATATCTATTGAGATTTGCTCAGATGGATCTAAAATGAAATAGTCTCCTGGTTCTGATAGTAGAGAAGAAACAATACAATCAACCCAAAAACTCTCATCACAACGAATCTCGCAGATGCCTTTTGAAAGCAAACCACCGCCAAGCAAAGTATCCAATTCCATTAAACCTGTCGATCTATATTCCATATAATATATTATAAAATAATAATTATATTAACGCAATAGTTTGTTTTTTATGCAGATTACTTGACATTGGAATTTTTATATTATATCTTGATAAAGTAGTAATTATAATATAAGTGTAATATACGTGCGCTAATACGGGAAGAACCCGTATTGTATCGCAAAGTCCTTAATAAGGGGCCTTGCGATTTTTTTTTGTAAAAAAAGGCGAAGAGGACATGCCAAAAGAAACTACTTTAAGAGAAGTAGCTGATTCGATAGAAGAAGAAGCTAGCGCAGAACTTGACTCTGTAAGAGAAA
>Ga0310345_10000506_pt1 | contig 57234 bp, 62 predicted proteins | sample HC15DNA20500_MG_FD_204667 | JGI IMG/M metagenome (GOLD analysis project Ga0310345, IMG submission 204667) | Marine microbial communities from station ALOHA, North Pacific Subtropical Gyre - HC15-DNA-20-500_MG | ecosystem: Environmental > Aquatic > Marine > Oceanic | place: Pacific Ocean: North...
CGCCTAGAGGCGCTCTGCCACCAAGGCGGAGAGATCGGCTTCGGGCCGCGCGCCGTAATGCGAGATGACTTCGGCGGCGCAGATCGCGCCGAGCTTCAGGCATTCGGCGAGGGTCTTGCCGCGCACGTGACCGAAGAGGAAGCCGGCGGCAAACAGGTCGCCCGCGCCGGTCGTGTCGACCACCTTCTCCACAGGCTCGGCGGGAACCGAGACATGCTCGCCATGGGCAACGGCATGCGCACCCTGCTCGCTGCGGGTCACGACCAGTACCGGCACCTTGGGCGCCAGCTGCGCGATCCCCGCATGGAAATCGTCCTCGCCGGTCAGCGCCGCCAGTTCGTGTTCGTTGGCGAACAGGATGTCGATCTCACCAGCTGCGATAAGCGCGCGGAAGTCGTCGCCGTGGCGCGCGATCACGAAGCCGTCGGACAAGGTGAACGCCACCTGCCGACCGGCCTCGCGCGCTGCCGCGATGGCGCGGCGCATGGCCTGCCGGGGCTCTTCCGGATCCCACAGATAGCCTTCGAGGTAGAGCACCGACGAATCGGCAATCACGCTTTCATCGAGCGCCGAGGCAGGCAGGAACTGCGAAGCGCCGAGATAGGTGTTCATCGTGCGCTGGCCATCGGGCGTCACGAAGATCAGGCAGCGCGCCGTGGCCGGGTCTTCGCCGCGCGCCGGAGTGGCGAAGTCGATCCCGCCCGCGCGGATGTCATGCGCGAAGACTTCACCGAGCTGATCGTCCGCGACCTGACCGATGAAGGCGCACTTGGCGCCGAGCGCGGCGAGGCCCGCCAGCGTGTTCGCCGCCGATCCGCCCGAAATTTCGCGCGCAGGGCCCATTGCCTCGTAGAGTTCGTGCGCACGTGCGGTGTCGATCAGGGTCATGCCGCCCTTGGCGAGGCCCAGCCGAATGATGTCCTCCTCCGCCGCCGGGGCCATGACGTCGACGATGGCATTGCCGATGGCGATCACATCGAAACGGGCGGCGGTAGAGCTCATCAGGCAACTCCAGGCTGGAAGCAGAATACGAGAAATCTTGGAAAGGCGCCGTAGCGGTCGCGGCAAGGCGGTGCAATGCTGCACTGCGAAGAGACGCCTGTTCAGCCCGCATCCGTTGACACGCAACGGCACAGCGGCGATTGACCGACGTCATGAACGCACGCCATATGCTTGTTCTTCTGGCGCTTCTCGGGCTTGCCGCGTGCGGCGGCGGCACCGAAGCCGTGCGCCCCCTGCCGCCACCGCCTGCGCCAAAACTTGTCCGTCCGGCGCCGCCAGCCGCGATCCAGACGCAGCGCCCCCGGCCGCATATCCAGGTCCTGCCCGGCCTTGAAGGCGTGATCGGTGCCGATGCCGAAGCGCTGACCCGCCAGTTCGGCGCGCCCCGGCTCGATGTGCGCGAAGGCGATGCGCGCAAGCTGCAGTGGAGCGGGGTACCCTGCGTGCTCGATGCCTATCTCTATCCGCCCGACGCGGGTGGCCGCCCGATCGCGACTTTTGTCGATGCACGGCGCGGCGACGGGCGGGACGTCGATCGCGCGGCTTGCGTGGCAGCGCTCAGGAAGCCTCGCTGACGGCGCAGGACGGCGCGGGGGGCAGAGCAGCCCACGGCGCAAACGCTGCGACGCCCTGCCGCGAGACGTCAGCTAGCGTGTAGCGGTCGAGCACGCCGAGGAAGGCCTCCAGCGCTTCCGCCAGCACGCCGCTGAGCGCGCAATCGGCCCGCAGCGCACAAGTCGCGCAGTCCGCCAGCCGCATGCCCTTTTCGAGGGTGCGCACCACTTGGCCGACCGTGATGTGCTCCGCGGGCCGCGCCAGCGCGATCCCGCCGCTGCGCCCGCGATGCGACACCGCGAAGCCTGCGGAGACCAGCGCCTGCGCCACCTTTGCCACATGGTGATAGCTCAGCCCCTGCTGCGCCGAAAACGCGGGCAAGCTCAGCGAGCCTTCCTCGCGAGCGAGGACGATCAGCAGGCGCAGGCCAAAGTCGGTGTGCTGGGTAAGCTGCATAGCGGCATGCAGACTCCATTTTTCGCTTGCCTAAATCAAGCAGATTAAATACCGGTATTTGTAATACCTGATTGGAGAGACCCCATGCGCAGCGCTTCCGAACATGCCCGCACCATCGTCAAAGCCACTGCTCCGGTGATCGAGAAGCACGGGGTCGACATCACCACCGCGATGTACAAGCGCCTGTTTGTAAACGAAGCCGTGAAGGACATGTTCGACGCTGCCGCGCAGGAAAGCGGCGAGCAGCCGCGCCGCCTCGCGGGCGCCATCCTCGCCTACGCAAAGAACATCGATCATCTCGAAAAGCTGGGTACGGCGGTTACGAAGATGGTCCGCCGCCATGTCGAAACCGGCGTGAAGGGCGAGCACTATCCCTATGTCGCCGAGGCGCTCTTGCCGGCGATTCGCGATGTCGTCGGTGCAGACGTGGCGACCGATGACGTTCTTGCCGCCTGGGGCGAGGCCTACTGGATGCTCGCCGATATCCTGATTGCCGCTGAAGCCCAGGCTTACGCCGAAGCGGCCTGAACAGGCCCCCTGTCAGCGGCACGGGCCGCCTGCCGAGCACCCCCCTCTGGCGCGGCAGGCGGCTCACCACCGCCTATTCCGGCGCGAAGCTGATCTCCGCATGGGCGCGCAGGCGCTCGACGAGCGCTTCGCCCAGCAGAGCGCCCGGCGTGGCAATCGCGCCCTGCGCCTCGCACGAAAGCAGCGCGATCCCGGTTTCCGCCAGCATGCGGCTGGTCGAGCCGTAGCCCGGATCGTAACGGCCCTTCACACCGTAGCGGATTTCCTGACCATCCGGCATCTCACCGATGAACAGCACGTCGTAGTGGCCATTGAGCCGCTCTTCTGCCGTGGGGCCTTCGCCCGGCTTGGGATCGTTCGGCCCACCGATCATCGGCGTCTTGGCCAGATGTTCGGCAATCGCCTGGCCCTGCTCGCCCGGCCCGGTCAGCACCATCTCGTCATAGACGAAGTCCGCGCCATAGGGGTGGCCGCGCAGGAAATTGGTGCGGTGGACGTTCTTGGTGTTGATCACCGCCATGATGAACGGCGCGGCCCAGCTGCCGGTCGCCTCGTCGAGGAACGGCTTGTCCCCGGCGGGCTGCGCGGGACCTTCGAAGCCCGGCGTCAGGCCGAACGGGCTCTGCATGATCGGGATCAGCGACGGGTTCGCGCCGAGTGCCTTGAGCGTGGCGCCTAGGCTCGCCGCGGTGCCGCCCGAGAAGCCGCCGACCATCGCCCGCACGCGGCACTTCACGCGCGGGGCTGGAGCGCCGAAGCGCGCCTTGGCCTCCTGCTGCAGCATGTAGACGCCGAGATCGAACGGGATCGAATCGAAACCTGACGAGAACGCCACGCGCGCGCCGGTTTCCTTCGCCTGCTCATGCAGCGCATCGACCATCTGGCGCATCCACACCGGCTCACCGCAGAGGTCGGCATAGTCCGTCCCCGCCGCGACACAGGCGCGCAGGACCGGCTCGCCATAGAGCTGGTAGGGGCCGACCGTGGTCACCACAACACGGGTCTGCTCGGCCATCGCGGCGAGGCTGGCGGGATCATCCGAATCGGCGACCACCAGCGGCGTGTCCGCCGGCGCACCGATCAGATCGCGCACCTCGGCGAGCTTCGTCGCACTGCGTCCGGCCATGGCCCAGCGCGGACCATCTTTGCCGTAATGGTGCGCGAGGTACTCCGCCACCAGCCGCCCGGTATACCCGGTCGCGCCATAGACGATGATGTCGTAGGGCCGCTCCGCCTTGCTCGTTGCCATTGCTCTCTCCCCTTTTGACTCGTTGGTCTTACAGCCGCGGCAAGGTTACCCCGCGCTGACCCATGTATTTGCCCGCGCGGTCGGCGTAGCTCACCTCGCAGGGTTCGTTGCCCTGCAGGAACAGGAACTGGCACGCGCCTTCGTTGGCATAGATTTTTGCCGGGAGCGGCGTGGTGTTCGAAAACTCCAGCGTCACGTGGCCTTCCCAGCCCGGTTCCAGCGGCGTTACGTTCACGATGATCCCGCAGCGCGCGTAAGTCGACTTGCCGAGGCAGATCACCAGCACGTCGCGCGGCACGCGGAAGTATTCGACCGTACGGGCCAGCGCGAAGGAATTGGGCGGAATCACGCAGACATCGGTCTTGCGATCAACGAACGAGTTGGAATCGAAGTCCTTGGGATCGACGACCGACGAATCGATGTTGGTGAAGATCTTGAACTCGTCCGCCACCCGCGCGTCGTAGCCGTAGGACGAGAGGCCATAGGAAATGCAGCCCTCGCGCCGCTGGCTCTCCACGAACGGCTCGATCATGCCGTGTTCCAGCGCCTGGTCACGAATCCACTTGTCGGAAAGAATGGCCAATGCGGCGCTCCGGTAGGTTGGGTGGTGAGGAAAGGTGTTCAGGCCAGATTGGCCGGTCCGAACGCATGGGGCAAGAGGGCCGAGAGCGGCAAGCGGGTGAGGCCACCCTCCGCCACCCCGATCACTTCCGGGTCGGTGCCGCCGAGCGCGGCGAGTTCGTGCAGCATCTGGCGGCAGCGTCCGCAGGGCATGACCGGTTCCGGTCCAGGCACAGGCTGGCCTTCGGCATCGAGCTTGCCGCCGGCAATCGCCACGGCAACCAGCCCGTCGCGTCGACCCTCGTTCATCGCCTTGGCCACTGCATTGGCCTCGGCGCAGAGCGAGAGGCCGTAGCTGGCGTTCTCGACATTCGCCGCGCGCACCATCGCGCCATCGGCGAAGAGCAGGACCGCGCCGACATGGAAGCCGGAATAGGGCGCATAGGCCGCTGCCGCTGCCTCCCGGGCTGCGGCAACAAGATCGGGGGTCGAGTCGCTCACTGGTGCACCGCCACCCAGCGGACCGGGCCCGCCACACCTGCAATGCGCAGCCGAGAGGTCGCCGTCCACATCACCCAGGGTCTCCCGGCATAAGTGGGTTCGAGGAAATCGCCTGCCACCCACAAGTTGCGATCGAGTCGCCGCGCGAGATGGTAGCGATTCTCGAAACTGCGCGAGAGCATCAGGATCGCGGGCCGTTCGGTGTGCTTCTCGATCTGGTTGAGGAACGTCGTCAATTCGCTCTGCATCGCCGCCTCGCCCGGCGGCTGCGGGCACGAGCGCGAATCGAGATCGAGCACCACGGCGGGTGGCAGCAAGGCATCATCCCGCGGAACCACGATCACGAAGCTGCCCGCCTGCGCATCGGCGGGTGCACAGAGATCATAGACATGGACCGCGCCCACCTGCAGCCCCGCCTTGCGCGCGGCATCGAGCCCGGCCGTGAACGTCTCGTCCCGCCGTCCCGCGCCTTCGCTCGCGGTCAGGTAGACGAAATCGGCCCCATGCGCTTTGAGCGAGGGCCATTCGACTGCACCGTCATGCGCATCAAGCCATGCGCCCTGGACGGGAAAACGCGCTCGATCGGGCTCCCAGCGCCGCGATTCCCACCACGCAGCGCCAGCGGCCCCTGCCAGCAGCAGCGCAGCCAGCAGGACCCACAGGCGCCTGCGCGCTGTTGTTCCGGATTTCGTCACGTTGAGTCGCCCTGCCCGCCGATCACCCCCTGATATGCAGAACGCAGATCAGGGTGAACAGCCGCCGTGCGGTGGCAAAATCGGTCTCGATCTTGCCCTCCAGCCGCTCGAGCAGCAGGTCCGCCGCTTCATTGTGGACGCCGCGCCGGGCCATGTCGATCGTCTCGATTTCCTGCGCGGTCGCACGGCGGATGGCCTGGTAATACGAATCGCAGATGGCGAAGTAATCGCGGATCGGGCGGCGGAAGCGGCCAAGGCCCAGCACGATGGTCTCGAACGGGCTGCCGTCCTCTGCCGAAATCGCCAACGCCAGCCGCCCGTCGTCCACCGAAAGCCGCAACCGATAGGGGCCTTCATAGCCTGCCGCCGCCGACCGTACCGGGCGGAAGGTGTTCTCCTCGATCAGGTCGAAGATCGCGATGCGGCGTTCCTGCTCGATATCGGCATTGCGCCACACGATCGTCGCTTCGTCGAGCTCGATATGCGAAATGCGCGGGTCGGCCATGGCGGCCAGTGTCTTGCAGACGGATTCAGCGGCGGCAAGCCATTTGCGCGGAGTATGACGGTTCCCTCCCCGCTATCCACAGGCACCGTGGCATGTCTGCCGCTTGCCGCCCGCCCCCCGCTCCTCCACAAGGGCGGCATGTCCAATGTCCAGCCGATCCCCCTGCGCGAGCCTGAGTCCAACGGGGCCGCCGCCACCACGCTTCCCTCGAACGTCGAGGCCGAGGCCGCCTTCCTCGGCGCGGTGCTGATCGACAACCGGATTCTGGAAGAACTGCCCACACCGCTGCGCGCGGAGCACTTCTACGCGCCAGTCCATGGCCGGGTCTACGAACGCATCCAGGCGCTGATCGACCGCAAGGCGGTAGTCACCCCAGTCACCTTGAAGCCCTATTTCGAGGCGGATGAAGGCCTCAAGGAGCTTGGCGGCACCGCCTATCTCGCGCGCCTCACAGCAGACGGCCAGGGCCTGCTTGCGCCCAAGGAGCTTGCCGAGCAGATCTATGATCTTGCCCTGCTGCGCGAACTCATCACCGTTGGGCGCAATCTCATCACCGGCGCGATGGATACCAGCGAAACGGTGGCGCCCTTGAAGCAGATCGAGCAGGCCGAAGCGGCGCTCTATGCCGTGGCGGAAGGCGCGCAGACCGGCAACGAGGCGCAGAGCTTCGGCACGGCGACGCGGGTCTCGCTCGAAATGATCGAGAAGGCGCTGCTTTCCGGCGGCCATATCTCGGGCAAGACCACCGGGCTTACCTCAGTCAACGAGAAGATCGGCGGCCTGCATGACAGCGACCTCATCATCCTCGCCGGCCGTCCCGGCATGGGCAAGACATCGCTCGTCACCAATATCGCGTTCAATGCGGCAGACCGGCTCCGCCGCGATTTGGCGGACGGGATTTCGGTCAAGGATTCGGTCGGCGCGGCGGTCGCGTTTTTCAGCCTCGAAATGAGCGCGGACCAGCTCGCCACGCGTATTCTGGCCGAACAATCGGGCATCAGTTCCGAGGCGCTGCGCATGGGCCGCATCAGCCGCGAGGATTTCCAGCAGCTGTCCTTCGCCAGCCAGCGCCTCGCCGAGCTGCCGCTATACATTGACGATACCCCGGCGCTCACCATCGGCGCACTGCGCACCCGCGCGCGCAGGCTGAAGCGCCGTCACGACATCGGCCTGATCGTGGTCGACTACCTCCAGTTGCTGCAAGGCTCGGGCCGCGCCAGCGACAACCGCGTCAACGAAATCTCTGAAATCAGCCGCGGCCTCAAGACGCTGGCCAAGGAACTCGGCGTCCCCGTCATCGCGCTTTCCCAGCTCAGCCGCGCGGTCGAACAGCGCGACGACAAGCGCCCGATGCTTTCGGACCTGCGCGAATCGGGCTCGATCGAGCAGGACGCGGACATGGTGTGGTTCGTGTTCCGCGAAGACTACTACGTGGCCGCTCGCGAGCCGAAAGTCCCGCAAGGCTCCGACGACGCCAAGGTGCAGGAAGCCCACGCCGCGTGGCAGGCCGAAATGGAGCGCGTGTTCGGCCTTGCCGAACTGATCGTCGCCAAGCAGCGCCACGGCTCCACCGGCAAGGTGCGCCTCAAGTTCGAGGCCCGGATCACCCGCTTCAGCGACCTCGCGCCCGATCACATGGCCTATGGTTTCGACGACGAATGAGCTGCGCGAGCCAGGCGCTCCCCGATTTTCTTGACTTTCTCAGCCCCGCACCCTAGCTGGCGCGCTTTCCCACAGATTTACACGGAGTGCCCCGCATGGCGCGCGTTACCGTCGAAGATTGCGTCGACAAGATCCCCAACCGCTTCGATCTCGTGCTGCTGGCCGCCGAGCGCGCCCGCGCGATCTCCGGCGGTGCGGAACTGACCGTCGATCGCGACCGTGACAAGAACCCGGTCGTCGCGCTGCGCGAGATCGCGGAAGAGACCGTGCGCCCTCACGTCCTCAAGGAGAACCTGATCCAGTCGATGCAGCGCGTGCTGCCCGATGACGACGATCAGGTCGACGAAATCGGCTCGCTCTCGCAGTCGGCCGAAGCGCTGCGCATCACGGCGGCGGCTCCGGTGCGCAACACCTCGCTCGGCGCCGATTACGACGGTTGATGGCTGAGCTCCCCTCCCGCTCGCGGGAGGGGCGGGGCGGGCAAGCGCCAAGACGCCCGCGCCTTGCGGATAAATCCCCAAAGGCCGCTTGCACCCCGCAGGCGGCCTTGCCACATTCAACGGCATGGCCAGCCCCATGCCTTCGCGCGCTGACCGCACCGCCCCCGCGGTGAAGGCCGTGCTCGGCCCGACCAATACGGGCAAGACCCACCTCGCCATCGAACGCCTCTGCGCCCATTCCTCCGGCGCCATCGGCTTTCCGCTGCGCCTGCTGGCGCGCGAGGTCTACGACCGTGTCTGCAAGATCAAGGGCGAGGCCAATGTCGCGCTGATCACCGGCGAGGAACGCATCGAGCCGCCGAACGCGCGCTGGCACCTGTGCACTGTGGAAGCGATGCCAAGCAGGCCCGACCTGGCCTTCGTCGCGCTGGATGAGGCGCAGCTCGCCGCCGATCCCGAACGCGGCCACGTGTTCACCGACCGCCTGCTCCATACGCGCGGCCGCGAGGAGACCATGCTGCTCGGCTCGGCCACCATCGAGCCGATGGTCAAGGCGCTCGTGCCGAATGTCGAGGTCGTCAGCCGCCCGCGCTTTTCCACCTTGAGCCATGTCGGCGCGAAGAAGCTGAGCCGCATTCCGCCCCGCAGCGCGATCGTCGCCTTCTCCGGCGAGCAGGTCTACGCGATGGCCGAAATGCTCCGCCGGTTCCGGGGCGGCGCGGCGGTCGTGATGGGCGCGCTCAGCCCGCAGACGCGCAATGCCCAGGTCGCGATGTATCAGGCGGGCGAGGTCGATTATCTCGTCGCGACCGACGCCATCGGCATGGGTCTCAACCTCGATGTCAGCCACGTCGCCTTTGCCGGGCTCTCCAAATACGACGGGCACCGCCACCGCCGCCTGACCACCGCCGAAATGGCGCAGATCGCCGGCCGCGCCGGGCGGCACCACAAGGATGGCACGTTCGGCACGCTGGCTGGCATGGGCAGTCATGATCCGGAGTTCGCGGACGAAGAAGTCTACGCGATCGAGGAGCACCGCTTCCCCCCGCTCACCCGCCTGTTCTGGCGCGAGGCGGAGCCACGGTTCGACAGTCTCGCGACGCTGATCGCCGATCTCGAAAGTCCCCCGCCGCAGCCGGAACTTGCGGCGGCACCGCAGGCCATCGACCTCGCAGTCCTCAAGCGCCTGGCCGACGAACCCGACGTGGCAAGCACCGTGCGCGGGCGAGCCTCGGTCCAGCGGTTCTGGCAGGTCTGCTCGCTGCCTGACTTCCGCCAGCAGGGCTCCGAAACCCATTCGCGCTTCGTCGCACGGCTGTGGCAGGACTTGCGCCATGGCTATCTCGGCGCGGACTATGTCGCACAGGCTATCGCGCAGCAGGACAATCCATCCGGCGACATCGATACGCTGCAGGGCCGGATCGCTGCTGTCCGCTCGTGGGCCTATATCACCCAGCGGCCCGACTGGGTGCTGGCGCGCGAGGAAATGGCCGCACGCGCCCGCGCCGTTGAGACGCGTCTCAGCGATGCGCTTCACGCCCGCCTGACTGAGCGCTTCGTCAACCGCCGCACCACCGTGCTGATGCGCAAGGCGGGCGGCGACGCTTCGCTGTTGCCGGTGCGAATCAGCGATGCGGGCGCGGTGCTCGTCGATGATGAGCCGATCGGCCATCTCGAAGGCTTCCGCTTCATTGTCGATCCGCTGGCCCGCGCAGCGGACCGCAAGCTCCTCCTCGCCGCCGCAGAGCGCCACCTTCCCAGCCTGCTTTCTTCCCGCGCCGATGAATTGATCGCGGCGGCGGACAAGCCTGCAGGCCTCGCCATCGAAAACGGCACGCTGACGTGGAACGGCCTGGTCGTTGCCAGGCTGGAACCCGGCAAGTCCGTGCTGGAACCGCGCTTGCGGCTCGACGCGACGCTGGGCCTGCTCTCCGCGCGCCAGCGCCCGGTGCTGATCGCTGCGCTCGAATCATGGCTGACGCGCCGAATCGCCGCCGATCTGGGACCGCTGCTGCGCCTTGCCGAGGCTGCGCGCGCGCCCGAATCCGGACCTGACCTGCGGGCGCTTCTGCTCAAGCTCGTGGCTGGGGGCGGCGTGCTGGCGCGCGACGAGGCGGCGCTCGACCGGCTCGATCCCCGTCGGCGCGATGCGCTCAGGCGGCTTGGGGTGCGCGTCGGCGCACTCGATCTGTTCGTGCCCGGCGTGCTCAAGTCCGGTCCGCTAGCGCTGTGGTGCAAGCTCGCGGCGCTGAAGGGCGTTGCACCGGAAGCGCCGCATGCCAACCTCCCGCCGGTGGTCCCTGCGAAGGCGCCGCCCGCCGGATATCGCCGCGCGGGCGGACAGGCGATCCGCGTCGATTTGGCCGAGAAGCTGCTGCAGGCCGCGCACAGCTGCCGGATCGGCGCCGCGGCGAAGCGCTATCCGCTCGACCCCGCGCTCGCCCGCTCGATGGGCCTCTCCACGGCCGGCTATGCCGCTTTGCTGCGCGCCGCAGGGTTCCGCGTGCACATGGCGCGCATGCTCGGCGATGGCGCTTATGGCCCACCTGCGCCACCGATGTGGGACTGGCGCCCACCACCCAGCACGCCCGAACGGACCCCGGCAAATCTTCCGCCACCGGCAGCCGGCGCTTTTGCAGCACTTGCGGAGCTGATGCGCTGATGGCCGGGGAAGGCTCCCTGCGCATCGACAAGCTGCTGTGGTTCCTGCGCTTTGCCGGCTCGCGCAGCCTCGCGCAGGACTGGGTTGCGGAGGGGCATATCCGCCTCAACGGCCGCCGCATCGAGCGCGCCAGCACAGCGGTGCGCTGCGGCGACGTGCTGGTCCTGCCGCTGCGCAACGGGGTCAAGGTGATCGCGGTCGGGCAGCTTCCCCGGCGGCGCGGCCCTGTCGAAGAAGCGAGGGGTTGTTATGAGGTGCTTGACGCAGCGGCCACACCCCCTCTAGCAGGTCAGGAGATCAACCCTGCCCATTCTTAAGCCGAGGGACTGCCACTGCCATGACCTATGTCGTTACCGAAGCCTGCATTCGCTGCAAGTTCATGGATTGCGTCGAGGTTTGCCCGGTGGATTGCTTCTACGAGGGCGAGAACATGCTGGTGATCAACCCCAGCGAATGCATCGACTGCGGCGTGTGCGAGCCCGAGTGCCCGGCCGAAGCGATCCTGCCCGACACCGAAAGCGGCCTCGAGCAGTGGCTTGAGCTCAATGCCAAGTACTCGGCCGAGTGGCCGAACATCACCACCAAGAAGGATGCGCCGGCGGACGCCGACGAGCACAAGGGCGTGGACGGCAAGTTCGAAAAGTACTTCTCGCCCGAGCCCGGCGAAGGCGATTGATCGCCAGGTAAAGGGGGCGCCTACCGGCGTTCCCCCGAAACTGCTGCATTTTGGCGCGGATCTGCGCCCTAGGCTCTGGCATTTTTGTGACAGAGCTGCTATATACGCCCGCAAGCACTGGGCGGAACGATCCTCCCGGTAGCCGACAACACGCTAAGGCAGGACAAACGGCAAACGGATCGCAGTGCTTCTAGACCGCGTTAAAGACGGTCGTTTGCCGGACCTATCCCCCAAGGGGCCCGGAATGCTGTCCGGGGGCAATTTCGCCCCGCTTTGCTCTCGTCCCTGCTGCGCCGAAAGGATAAGCAATGGCAACCAAGGCACTTGCCTTCGATGTTGGGGATTACGTCGTCTATCCCAAGCACGGCGTCGGCCGTGTGGTGGAACTGCAGAACGAGGAAATCGCAGGCATGAAGCTGCAGCTCTATGTGCTGCGCTTCGAAAAGGAACGCATGACCCTGCGCGTGCCCGTGAACAAGGTTGAAGCGATCGGCATGCGCAAGCTGTCTTCGGACAAGACGCTGCGTGAGGCGCTCGATACCCTTAAGGGCAAGCCCAAGGTGAAGCGCACGATGTGGTCGCGCCGCGCCCAGGAATACGAAGCCAAGATCAACTCCGGCGATCTCGTTTCGATCGCGGAAGTGACTCGCGACCTGTTCCGCGCCGACGACCAGCCGGAACAGAGCTACTCGGAACGTCAGATCTTCGAAGCGGCTTCCTCGCGCCTCGCGCGCGAACTCGCCGCCATGGAAAAGACGGATGAGCCCGCCGCGCTCAAGAAGATCCTCGCGATCCTCAACGAGCACGCGCCGAAGTACTACGAAACGGTCTGAGGCCACGAGCTTCGACCGCCCGCGCTTCTGGGGAAGCGTTGAAAACAGGGCCGCCGGAGTGATCCGGCGGCCTTTTTTCATGCCCGAACCATCCGGCAAACAACCGATGTGGCTCTGCGGATGACTTGGCGGCCCCCGTAGTGGTGCGTTATGGTGGTAACACACCAGGTTCAGGAGAGCCCCATGATCAAGGATATTGCCCGCACGCTCGGCGGGATCGCCGTCGCCGCCGTCGCGCTTTCGCTCACCGCCTGCGATGGCGCCACGCTGGAAGTGAACGGGATGAAAGGCGTACCGCTCGCCCAGCTTGATCTATCCCAGAAGGCACCCGAGGAAATCTCCTTGCTCGGGCCCGACAATGTCCATGTGGTGCAGGGCGACAAGCTCGCGATCACGGTCAGCGGCAATCAGGATGCAAAGGACCGGCTGCGCTTCGTGCTCAAGGACGGCAAGCTGGCGATCGGGCGCGAGGGCTGGAAGATCGGCGGCAGCGACGATCTCGCGACAGTGGAAGTCACCGTTCCAGCCGCCCGCCGCCTGGTGATGGCGGGCTCGGGCACAATGCGCGCCGATGCGCTGCGCGGCGATGCCGTGGGTGTGAGCATCGCGGGTTCGGGCGATATCGAAGTGCCGGCGATCGATACGCAGGAACTCAAGGTCGAAGTCATCGGCTCCGGTGACCTGAAGGCTGGCGGCAAGGCCAAGGCGCTCAAGGTTTCGATCGCGGGCTCGGGTTCCGCCAACATGGCAGAGCTTGCCGCCGAGGAAGCCAAGATCGAGATTGCCGGATCGGGCGATGCCCGCTTCGCCTCCGACGGGCAGGTCAAGGCCGATATCATGGGCTCGGGCTCGGTGACGGTGAAGGGCCGCGCGACCTGCAAGGTCAATGCGATGGGTTCCGGCACGCTGACCTGCGAGCCGTGAGCGCCGCGCCGGTCATGGCGCGGCAAGGATAATTGGGATAGGCGCCGGGCTTCCTGTTTGAAAGGCCCGGCGCTTGTCCCGCTTCCCGCTCATGCCAACCGCTCTTGCCGCAATCGTTTTGGCAGGCGGCGCTGCGGCGGCTGCGACCTCATCCGAGGCTGACCGGGCCGCGCAAAAGCGCGAGCAGATGATCGCAAAGCTCGAGAAAAAGTACGGCCAGCGGCTCGAGGCGTGCAATCGCGGCCAGACCGCTGCCTGCGCCGAAGCCAATCGGATCAGCGGAGAAATCGCGCTGCTGCGCAAGGAGCGCTAGGCCGCCGCGCGGCGCAGACGGTCATTGATGGCAATGCCGATGCCATTGTCAGGAATCGGCGCCACGGCGATACGCGGTTCGGATGCTGCTGCCGCCAGGTGCAGACAGGCATAGAGATGCGCTGCCGCCTCGATGAGATCGCCTGATGAGGACAGCGAAATGGCCCCGGCAACTTCGCCGAAGCCGATCAGAAACTCGTCTGATTCCGCCGTCAGAGCGCCGAGCCGCACCGGCTTGCCCGGCGCGTAGTGGCTGGCCAGCTGTCCCGGCGCTTCGATGCGGGCTGCTCCTAAGGTCAGGACATCGGCAGCCCCGCCGATAACAGCAGCAATGTCCGCCTCGGTCACCGGACCCGGCCGCAGCACCTCCCATCCGCTACCCGGACGAAGAGCGACAATCGTCGATTCGAGGCCCTGAGACGTCACGCCGCCATCGAGAATGAGGTCCGCCCGCGCGCCCAGCGAAGCCGCGACATGCGCGGCGCTGGTCGGGCTCACGCCGCCGCTCCGATTCGCGGAAGGCGCGGCGAGCGGCAAACCGGCGGAAGCGAGCACAGATCGCATCACCGGATGCGCGGGAACCCTGATGGCTACGGTAGGCAGTCCCGCGGTCACAGCGGCAGCCAACGGCGCATCTGCCCGGCGTGGGAGCACCATGGTCAACGGCCCCGGCCAGAATGCTGCGGCCAGCGCCTGCGCGCGGCTGTCGAACTGCGCCAGCCTCTCCGCCGCAACTACATCCGGGACATGGACGATCAGGGGGTTGAAATCGGGCCGCCCCTTGGCGCGGTAGATCGCCGCCACCGCCGCAGCGCTGTCCGCCCTTGCGGCGAGGCCATAGACGGTCTCGGTGGGCACCGCGACAGTCCCGCCCGCTTCCAGCACGCGCGCAGCCTGCGCAATGCCCTCGGCATCAGCGGCTTGCACATTTGGAGGCGTTTGCGTGGTCATGGCTTGCCGCTATAGCCCTCAGCGAGGACTGCCAAGGAAAACAGCGCATGAGCTTTACCGCACCCACCCAGGACCAGCTTCTCGCGATGCGCATCTGCGCCGGGATCGACGAGCTGGCGGCCCACGAACGCTACGACGCGGCCACGCCCGACGTGGTCGAGGCGATTGCCGAGGGCATCGGCGCGTTTGCTGCGGGCGAATGGGCGCCGCTCAATCGAATCGGCGATACCGAAGGCGCGCACTGCAAGGACGGCGTGGTGTCCTCGCCAGCGGGATATGCCGAGGCCTATTCGGCATTTGTCGAGCAAGGCTGGAATTCCATTGCCGGTCCCGCCGAATTTGGCGGACAGGGCCTGCCCTTCACGCTGGCCACATGCGTGCTCGAAACGCTGGGCGCGGCCAACATGGGCTTCACGCTGCTCCCCATGCTGACCGTCGGCGCGATCGAAGCGCTCGATCACCACGGCAGCGAGGCGCAGAAGGCGATGTACCTGCCCAAGCTTATCTCGGGCGCGTGGTCGGGCACGATGAACCTGACCGAGCCGCAAGCCGGGTCCGACGTCGGCGCGCTGCGCAGCACCGCGGTGAAGATCGAGGAAGGCCCGCACGCCGGCAAGTACCGCATCGCCGGGACCAAGATCTACATCACCTGGGGCGAGCATGAGCTGGCCGAGAACGTGATCCACCTCGTCCTTGCGCGCACCCCCGGCGCGCCTGCCGGATCGCGCGGCATTTCGCTGTTCATCGTGCCCAAGTACCACGTGAACGCCGATGGTTCGCTTGGTGAGCGCAACGACCTGCGCGCCGTTTCGATCGAGCACAAGCTGGGCATCAATGTCTCGCCGACTTGTGTCATGTCCTACGGGGACAACGGGGAGTGCATCGGCGAGCTCGTCGGCCATGAGAACGAAGGCCTCAAGGCCATGTTCACGATGATGAACTCAGCCCGCATCAACGTCGGCAGCCAGGGCGTGCAGATTGCCGAACGCGCGCTGCAGCAGGCGCGCGCGTACGCCCGCGACCGCATCCAGTCCGCCCGCGCCGGCTCGCCCGACAAGAACCCGGTCGCGATCATCGAACACCCCGATGTGCGCCGCATGATCCTCAGAATGCGCGCGCTGACCGAAGGCTCGCGTGCGCTGCTCTACTACACTGCAGGGCAAGTCGACCGCGGCCTGCTCGGTGATCGCGCCGCACAGCAGCGCGCCGAACTGCTGGTGCCGCTCCTCAAGGCCTGGGGCACAGATGTCGGCTGCGAAGTCGCCAGCCTCGGCATCCAGATCCACGGCGGCATGGGCTTCGTCGAGGAAACCGGCGCCGCGCAGCATTATCGCGACGCGCGAATTGCGCCGATCTACGAAGGCACCAATGGCATCCAGGCCGCCGACCTCGTGACGCGCAAGCTCGGCATGGAGCAGGGCGGCGTGCTGCAGGCGCTGATGGCCGACCTCTCGGCCGAGATGCAGGACGTGCCCGAAGTCGCCTCGCTCGCCAAGGACGCCGCAGCGATCGGCGCCTGGATGGCCAGCAGCGACGCGACACTCGATGACAAGCTGGCTGGCAGCGTCCCCTTCCTCACCATGTGCGCGGTTGCGGTGGCTGGCTGGCAGCTGGCGCGGCAGGCGCGCGCAACCGGCAGCGTGGAAAAGACCGCCGTCACCAAGGTGTTCAACCGCACCATCGTCCCCGAGGCCCGCGGGCTCGGCGCAGCGGCGATGGCTGGTGCGGCCCTCTACTACGAACTGGAGAGCGAGGCGCTGACCGGATGAGCGAGCCTTTGCTCGAACGGATTGCCGCCGCGCTCGAGCGCTTGGCACCGCCCGCTCCGGCGGCAACGGACTGGCTGGCGCACCCGGCGTATGTCTGGACAGGCACGGGTGCGCGCGCGGTCGATCCGCTCGAGGCGCCGCCGCTGGCGCTGATCAAGGGTGTCGATGCGCAGAAGGCTGCGGTAGCAGAGAACGTGCTGCGTCTTGCCTCGGGTGCGGCCTCGCACGACATGCTGCTGTGGGGTTCGCGTGGCATGGGCAAGTCGGCGCTGGTTCGCGCTGCGGTTCGCGCTGCACAGGATGCCTATCCGGGCCGGATCGCGCTGATTCAAGCGTCGCCAGATGAAAGCCTCGCCCTGCTTCTCGGCGAATTGCGCAAGGCCAAGCGCCGATTCCTGATCCTGCTCGACGATCTGGGCTTCGATGCCAGTGACGCCGGTTCAGCGCGTCGCTTGCGCTCCTGGCTCGAAGGCGGTGTCGAAGCACGGCCGGCCAACGTCCGCCTTGCCGTCACGTCCAATCGCCGCGCCATCGTCGAGCGCCACATGGCCGAGCAGGACGATCCGATCAATCCGCGCGATGTTATCGATGACCGGCTAGCGCTGGCCGACCGCTTCGGCCTCTCGCTCGGTTTCCATGCCTGCTCGCAGGACGACTACCTTGCGATCATCCATGGCTACGCGGTGCACTACGGCCTCTCCTTCGCCGAAGACGATGCGCTGACGTGGTCGAAGCAGCGCGGCGGCCGCTCCGGGCGCATCGCATGGCAATATCTCAACGAATTGGCCGGACGGGCTGGCCGCAGTCTCTAATTCTGCGATTTGGTCAGGTCTGAATCGGTCGTCGGCTTGACGATGAACTTCGTACCCGGCTTGGGCGCTGGCGGCATCGGCGTTGCGGGGATCGCGGCAATCTCAGGCGCCGGCTTCGCACCTGGCGCCACCACGCGCCAGATCACGCCGCCGGTATCGTCGCTGACCAGCAGCGCGCCATCCTTCGCGAAGGCGACCCAGGTGGGGCGGCCGTGTGTGGTCTGGTCCTTGGTCAGGAAGCCGGTCAACACCGGCACCGGCGGACGCGGCAGGGCATTGCCGTTGTTGTCGAACGCCACGAATACCACGTCATAGCCCGACAACGGCTTGCGGTTCCACGAACCGTGCCGCGCCACGAAGGCACCGCTGGCAAACCGTTCACCCATCAGGTTGCCGCCCTTCGCAAAAGCGAGGCCGAGCGGCGCCACGTGCGAACCGAGGCCGTATTCCGGCTTGCGGACATAGGAAAACATGTCGTTCGGCATCGGATCGGTGACGCGCCAGTCGATGTTCTTCTTCCAGTAGACCCACGGCCAGCCATACTGCGCGCCAAGCGGCACGTTGGTGAGGTAGTCCGGCACGAGGTCCGAGCCCAGCATGTCGCGCTCGTTCACCGTGGTCCACAGCTCGCCGCTGCGCGGGTTGAAGTCGAGCCCGTTGGGATTGCGCAGGCCCTGAGCATAGGTGCGCGAGCTCTTTCGCTCGAAGTCATACTCGTAGATCGCTGCGCGGCCCTTTTCCTTGTCGAGGCCGTTCTCGGCGATGTTCGAGGCCGAACCGACCGTGACGTAGAGCAGCTTGCCATCCGGGCTCAGCGCCAGATTGCGCGCCCAGTGGTTGCCGCCGCCGGGCAGGTCCATCAGCTTCTCGGGCTTGCCCTCCAGCGTGGTCTGGCCGGGCGTGAAGGGCCACGAAACCACCGCATCGTGGTTCCCGACATAGAGCCGGCCTTCGCGCACGACCATGCCGAACGGCGAGTTGAGCCCCGGATTGCTCATCACGAAGCGCTGCTCGGCCACGCCGTCGCCGTTGCTATCACGCAGCACGACAATCTTGTTGGGCGATGCTTCACCCGCACCGGCGGCCGAAAACAGATAGCCCATGACAAGCCCGGTGATCCCGCCCGGACCGCGCTGCGGCGGACCATTGGTCTCCGCAGCGAGCACATCGCCATTGGGCAGTACGGTCAGCGTACGCGGGTGGTCGAGCTGGTCGGCGAAGCGCGTCACCACGAGACCTTCGGCTGCGACCGGCTTCTCGCCCGCTGCCCAGCCAATGGGCTTGGCGATGCCGATCGTGGGGAACCACTGCGGCGCCGCTTCGGCGAGTTCGGGCTTGGGCCCGGTGGTCTTGTCGAGCGTAAGCTGTGCCGAATCGCCGCGCAGCAGCCAGAAGGCGGCGGCAGCAAGCGCAATGAGGACAATGACGAGCCCGGTCAGGGTCTTGCGGAGCGTGAACATGGCCCATGTCTAGAAGCCGGGCCGCCTTCCCGCAATGGCCCTCGCGGTGAAGCGCCCGGCCTGCTAAACGCCCCGCATGTACAATTTCACGCCCGTTCCCGGCCAGCCCAAGCCCGCGCTCTACGCCGACCTCCTCGACGCGGTCCGCGCGATCACCCACGACGAGCCCGATGCCGTGGCGAACATGGCCAATTGCGCCGCGTTGCTTGATGAATTCCTGCCCGATCTCAACTGGGCGGGGTTCTACCGCATGGTCGGCGGCGGACTCGTGCTTGGGCCCTTTGCCGGGCGTCCCGCCTGCATCCGCATCGCGCTGGGCGAAGGTGTGTGCGGCGCGGCAGCGGCTTCCGGCGAGACGCAGCTGGTGCCCGATGTCCATGCCTTCCCCGGACACATCGCGTGCGATGCCGCCAGCCGCTCCGAGCTGGTCGTACCGATTGTGCGCGGTGGAGCGGTGATTGCCGTCATCGATCTCGACAGCCCGCTGCTCGCCCGGTTTGATGCCGAGGATGCCGCCGGGATCGAAGCGCTCGCCCGCCTGCTTTCGGACCGCATCTAGCCCCACCCCTGCCCCGTTTCGGCACAATGCCGCCGCACCCCGTGGCCCAGCGCGGCGCGGGATGCTAAACAGCGGGTTAACCGGGATTCTCGCGCGCCTTGCGCCTCCGGCCGACGCTTACAGGGGAACACAATGGCCAGACTTTTCCGTGCCCTCGTGGTGACCGCGCTGGCCTCCAGCCTCGCCGTTCCAGCACTCGCGCATGAAAAGCAGGCGCAAGTGCCCGTGCAGAGCAGCTGGCAGACGACCTATCCCGGAGTCTTCCCGGGCGGCTATCCGGTCTATGGTGCGCCGGTCTACAGTGTGCCGGTCTACTCGGTACCTATGGCCCCGCCGCAAGGCTATGTACCTCCGCAAGGCTACGTTCCGGCTCAGCAAGGCTACGTCCCCCCGCAGGGCTATGTTGCTCCGCCCCCCCCAGCAGCGGACAGCGATCCGCGCTACCGTGAGATGATCGACAAGTGCCAGGGCGTGACCAACCGCCATAGCGGGACGACCGGCGCGGTTATCGGCGGCCTCGTCGGCGGTGTCGTCGGCAACCGCGTTGCATCGGGCGAGCGTACGGTCGGGACCGTGGCGGGCGCTGCCGTCGGCGCCGTGGCGGGTGGCGTCATTGGCAAGTCGATCGACAAGAAGCGCGAGCAGGAATGCGAAGAGTTCTTCAGCACCTATTCGCCGCCGCAACCGGCTCCCGGCTACTACGGCTATACTGCACCGGCGGGCGGCTATACCTATGGCTACCCGTCCTATGGCTACGTCCCCCCGATGACGGGCGCACCCATGGGCTATGTCATGGTGCCGTCCAATGCACCGCAGGCCGTCGCTTCGGCTCAGGGCCCCTGCACCGAAACGCGCACGGTCTCCTACGAGTATGTCCCGGTGAAGAAGCGCTACATCGGCGCTCCGCCGCGCCGGCCGGTGCTGCGCGACAAGCGGGTCCGGGTGCCGATGGGCAGCTGAACCGGCCTATTCGCTGCTCGCGGAACCCGGGAGGAGCGCCACGACAACGCCGACTTCGTGCATGATCCCGGAAGGGAGCCGCATCAGCACGTGGCCGTTGTAATCGACATCGAAACGGGCAGCGTCAGTCTGGAAGGTCCACGCATAGTCGGCAGAGGCGGGCAACGCCTTGCGACCGACAGGGCGGCGCGTGCCGTCATATGCGTCGATCCGCCCACTCTTGGTGACATAGTAGTCGCTCGTGTCATCGTAGAGGATGATGCGTGCAACCAGCGCGAGGTCTGACGCCCCTTCGCCTTCGCCGTCGGGATCAAAGCGGCTCTGGCGCATCGGTGCGAGCCCGCGGTTGTGACGGGCCTGAGTAAGCTCAGCGCTCACCAGCGCTTCGGCATTCTGCCACCCATGGACGATCGCCGCGATCCTGTCCTTGCGGCCGGGATGCGTGGGTGTCGCCTGCTCGGGCAAAATGCGAGCTGCCGCCGAGGTCGTCTCCGCCAGCGTAGCGCCCAAGCGCGACAACACAAAACCGGAGAACTCGTCAGCCTCAAGCTCGTCGCGCCACGGCTCTGTCGACTGCCGCAGGGTATGGCCGGCCAGGTGATGGCCCACTTCATGCGCGAGGATGCTCATTGCGCCCCAGTCCGGGCAGATGCGATCCGCCACTTGCGCCATGAAACGTGGATCGAACAGGATAACACGCCGCCCGTTGATGATCTCCGCTGCGGCCGGGGTCGAGGGATCGACGATCATCTCGAAGTTCATCTCTAGACCGCTGACGCGCACCACGCGCTCTACCTGAGTCCGGGCTTCAGCGAGATCAGCCTCGCGCGAGGCATTCTGCTGGCCCATGTACCCCATGGCGCCAACGCTCTGCACATGGCTCTCGCTCGGCCAGTAATCGTGAAGCCGCGCCTGAGACCACTCTTTGCCCAGCTCGCATTGGCCCTTCTCACGAGCGCTTGAAGGTTGGGTGCTCTGTGGTGAGGCGGATTGGGCCCAGACATACCCCGGCAATGCCGCCCCGAAGCCCAGGGCAGCGACAATCGCAATGGTCCGACGCTTCATTGGGGATCAACTGACAGAATAGGAGGCGCTATCCAAAAGCGGCGCAGGAAGACGTGGTGCGTGGTTACGCGGGGTCTCGACGGCGCTCGTGCCGACGCATGTTCCACCTGCCCACTCCCGCTTCGTATCTTGCCTTAGTTATACAAGCTATGTGCCTAAGGCAAAATACATATATCTACCGATCTTCAGTCGGTATTGTGTAGGCCAAGCAACGGAAATTAATGCGAATTCTAGTTTATGATCCGAAAAGTGTAGCTGTAGCTGTCGCGGGGAGCATCTCGCACGCCGGTGATCGTAACCGAATAGGTGCGGCCCGGAACGAGTCCATCGACTCGCCATGACAGGCAGTTGGGCACGCCATAGCCCTCGTTGTCCCAGCGCCGATCACGAACGGCCAAGGCCTGCCGGCCATCGCTGATGGCAACCTTGGCGTCCGAGAAATCGACGGTGGACATCGCATCCGGATCTTCGCTCACCGAGAACGAGAGACGGGCGTGCGCGGAGAAGAACTGCGCCGGATAGTCGCCTTGTGGCCACGCAACGTATTCTGGAATGCGCGCCTTGCCTCCACGACGCTGCGTATCCCCGGGAAAGTCGAACACCTTCATGACGACCGAGTCCATCCGGACACCGCCTGGCAAGACCGTGATCACGCGGCCCAGCGAAGTCTGATCCAGCCAGGGATCGAGCATCCAGCGGCGATGGCCGATCTCGTCGCCATCACCCTCAATCAGCCATTCGGCGAGGATGGCGTTGTCATCCTCATAGGTCAGGTACGGCGATGATACGCCGCCAAGCAGATTGGAGCTTCCTGAAGCGCCCGCACCGGTGGCGGTCCAGCATGTCCACGTCGGCGGAGGATCGTGGCTCAGCGCATTGTTCGTCGCCATGATGAGCGCCGCTTCGGCAGCGGCCCGGTCGGCACCCTCGTTGTAACGCACCGGCGCCAGCCCATGCCGCGCGCGCATAGCGTTGAAAGCGTCGAGGAAGCGGTACTTGGTCTCGGGCCGCAGCACGCCCGGAAAGCATCGGCCGGGATCGGGCGGCTGGGTATAGAGGGCTGCAGTGTTGGCCCAAGCCTGCGAATCGCCCGGCATCACGGCGCTGTGATAAGGGACCGTAGCGGTCGTCGGCGCCTCAACTTCCTCGATGATCACTTCGTCAGGATCAGGATCGTACTGCGCGCTTGGTGGCATGGCACCGCACAGCAGCGAAAAGGCAAGACAGGCAGCCGTAACACGACCACGCGCCCGCGGGTTCAGGATGGGTCCTGTCCGCGTGCGCATGGCAGTCGTGTCAGCAGTTCTGGGTGGTCATGAGCAAGGCTCAGAGCTTGCGCCCGATGAGCTCCTTCATGATTTCGTTGGTGCCGCCGAAGATGCGCGTCACGCGCGCGCCGCGCCAGGCGCGGGCGATCGCGTACTCGTTCATGTAGCCGGCGCCGCCGTGGAGCTGGAGGCACTTGTCCATCACTTCCCACTGCAGTTCGGTGTGCCACAGCTTGGCAGCTGCGCCTTCCTCGGCGGTCAGTTCGCGCTTGAGGTGACGGGCAAGTGCCCAGTCGAGGTGCGCCCAGCCGACCTGCAGCTTGGCCTTGAGGTCGGCTAGCGTGAAGCGGGTGTTCTGGAAATCGAGCACCGGCTTGCCGAATGCCTTGCGCTCACGGGTGAAAGCAACGGTATCGTCGAACGCCTTCTGCGCCGAGGCCTGCGCGCTGACGGCGATCGACAGGCGCTCCTGCGGCAGCTCGCTCATCAGGTAAATGAAGCCCTTGCCTTCTTCGCCGAGGCAATTGGTGATCGGCACGCGCACGTCCTCGAAGAACAGCTCCGACGTATCGGCTTCATCCTGACCGATCTTGTCGAGGTTGCGCCCGCGCTTGAAGCCTTCGCGCTCGGCTTCGACCAACACGATCGAGACGCCCTTCCAGGCCGGCTGGACTTCGGTGTCGGTCTTGCAGCACACGAGGATGAGGTCGGCGTTCTGGCCATTGGTGATGTAGGTCTTCGACCCGTTGATCACGTAGTGGTTGCCGTCCTTTTTGGCCGTCGTGCGCATGCCCTGCAGGTCGGAACCCGTGCCCGGCTCGGTCATCGCGATGGCGGTGACGACTTCGCCCGCCACCATCTTCGGCAGCCACTTGCGCTTCTGCTCTTCGGACCCGTACGAAACGAGGTAGTTCACCACGATATCGGACTGGAGCGAGAACCCGGTCGCGACGCGGCCGTAGTAGGCGCTTTCTTCATCGACGATGGCGTTGTAGCCGAAATCAAGGCCGAGGCCGCCGTATTCCTCGGGCACGGTCGGGCAGAGCATCCCGAGCTCGCCCGCCTTGGGCCAGATCGACTTGGGCACGATCCCCGCCTCGGCCCATTCGTTGGCGTGGGGCGCGATTTCGGTTTCGAGATAACGGCGCACCGTCTGACGGAACGCCTCGTGATCGGGCGTGTAGGCAGAGCGGGGAATCAGATCGAGCGACATGGCAGGCTCTCCGGTTTCAGGTCTCTTATCGCCCTGAAAGATAGGCAAACCAATCCGGACCGGTCAATCGAAATTAATCGACCGGTTAAGGCTCCTGTCCTTCCGGGCAACCGGACCTAGATCGCCCCGCCCGTCAGCCGCTGGCAAATGAGATCGAGCTGATCGAGCGTCTTGTAGCGGATGGTCACCGAACCCGTGCGCGGGTCTGCATCGGCCTGAATCGTGACCTTGAGGCCGAGAAACTCCTCGAGATGCGCCTGCACGGCAGCGATGTCGGCCGAACTGGCGGGATCACGCTCGGCCCGGGCACGCCGGGGCGCCGATTCGGGCCGCATCGCCCGCTTTGCCAGCCGCTCGATATCGCGCACCGAATGGCCCTTGGCGACCGTCTCGCGCGCCAACGGCACGGGATCGGGCAATACGGCCAGCGCGCGGGCGTGGCCCATCGACAGCTCGGCGCGCTCGACCATGTCTAGCACCTCGTTTGGCAGTACGAGCAGCCGCATCAGGTTGGCGACATGGCTGCGTGACTTGTCGACAAAGGTGGCGATTTCCTGCTGGGTCAGTCCATCCTGTTCGGACAGCCGCTGATAGGCGCGCGCTTCCTCGATCGGATTGAGATCTTCGCGCTGGAGATTTTCGATCAGCGCCAGCGCAGTGACTTCACGATCATCAAGCGGGCGGACAATCGCCGGAATCTCGTGCAGCCGCGCCCGCTGCGCCGCGCGCCAGCGGCGTTCGCCTGCAACCAGCTGATAACGCCCACCGCCCATCGGCCGGACCACGACCGGCTGGATAACTCCGCGCGCGGCAATCGAGCGCGCGAGTTCTTCCAACGCATCCTCATCGAAATGCCGCCGTGGCTGTTCCGGGTGCGGCTCGATCAATGCGACCGAGAGCGAGGCCAGACCGCTCGCCACGGCCTCTCCCGGCGCTGAGACCGAAATACGCGATACCGCTTCTTCCCGCCGCGTCTCACCCAGCAGCGCGCCAAGGCCTCGACCGAGCGCGGGCCGCTTTGCCGCCTTGACTGCCGCGCCCTCAGCTTCGCTCATGCTGCAATTCTCCGCTCGGGCAGGCGCCCGATCAACTCGCGCGCCAGCTTCATGTAGGCCTGCGATCCAGCGCAGGCATGGTCGTAGATCAAGGCCGGCAGCCCATGGCTCGGCGCTTCGGAAAGCCGCACATTGCGCGGGATGACCGATTCGAACACGAGACTATGCAAGCACGAGCGCACGTCGTCCGCAACTTGATCGGTCAGGCGGTTGCGCCGGTCATACATCGTCAGCACAATGCCCAGAATGCCGAGATCGGGATTGAACCGCTCTTGGACGCGCTCCACCGTCTGGAGCAGCTGGCTCAGTCCTTCGAGCGCGAAGAACTCGCACTGCAACGGCACCAGCAGCGAATTGGCCGCTGTCATCGCGTTGAGCGTCAACAGGCCGAGCGAGGGCGGACAGTCGATCAGGCAGATCTCGTGCCCCGCATCCTCAGCCAGCGCCGCGCGCAGCTTGTTGGTGCGGTCCTGCTCGCTGACGAGTTCCACTTCCGCACCCGACAGGTCGACCGTCGCCGGAATGAGATCGAGCCCCGGAATCCGCGTCGGGATCATACACGAAGCTACGCTGGCTTGTTCGATCAGCAAGTCATAGGACGACCGCTCGCGCTCACCCGCGGAAACGCCGATGCCGGTCGAAGCATTGCCCTGCGGGTCGAGATCGATCAGCAGGACCTTCCAGCCGGTCGCCGCGAGCGCCGTGGCAATGTTGATCGCCGTGGTGGTCTTCCCCACCCCGCCCTTCTGGTTTGCGACGGCTATCGTGATCATCGGCCTGAACCTCGCTTGTGCTTGGTGGTCTTCCCGGTGCGTACGGTATCAGCGCGCCCTTGCAGATTTCCGACGATGATGCCGGCGGCGGGATCGGTCAACGATTGTTCCACGTGGAACATGCGATTCCATTCCGCACCGAGCGCATCCAGTTCATGCTGCGCCTTGGCCCCCTTCGGCAACAGCCACAGCGTATCCGGTGTGGAAAAGCGCCAAGCCACATCCAGCAATCGGTCCAACGGCGCGAAGGCGCGGGCCGAAATCACCGCCCACCGTCGGTCAGGCAGATCCTCAACCCGGGCGAGCACGACCTCGACATTGCTGAGCCCCATCAGTGCTGCAACGCGCGCAAGCCACTCCGTCCGCAACCGCCGCGAATCAACGAGCGTAACCGACCGTTCGGGTTGCAGGGCCGCGATAACGAGCCCGGGAAACCCCGCTCCACTGCCGAGATCGAGCCATGAGCCCTCCGGCACTGTTTCACGTGAAACATGCAGAAGCTGCGCGCTGTCCACGATGTGCCGCTGCCAGACAGCGTCGAGCGAGGACCGTGACACGAGATTCTGCTTCTCGTTCTCCTCACGCAGCGCGCCGATGAGCACTTCAAGACGCCCCATCGCATAACCATGCCGCTCAGCCAGCCAGGTGCGAGCGTCGTGCTCAGTACCAACCATCATGCTGCCACCCGCCGCCGCGCCGCAACCAGGAGGCTCGCAAGCGCTGCAGGCGTAATTCCCGGCACCCGACCAGCTGCTGCCAGCGTGTCAGGCTGCGCGCGCTCGAGCCGCTCGACCATTTCGCGCGACAGACCGGGTACCTCGGCATAAGGGAAGTAATCGCCGAGCGGCACACCGTCACTCGCTCTAAGCTGCTTCAACTCGGCCTCTTGCCGCGCAAGATATGGTGCATAAGCAGCGTCCTCCGCAACTTCCTCGGCGAGGTCGGGATCAATCTCAGCGCCACCAAGCCATGGCGCAAGCCCGGCAAACGTCACTTCCGGAAAGCGCAACCACTCCAGCAGCGGACGGCGCACTCCGTCACACCGAACAGCGATGCCATGCGCATTGAGCTCACCTGGCAAAACCTGCTGCTCAAGGTGAGCCAAAATCTGAGCCCGCGCTTCTTCGCGAGCTGCGAACCACTCTGCCCGCTCTCGCCCGATGCACCCGGCGGCGAGCCCGAGCGGGGTCAGTCGCGTCATCGCATTGTTGGCCCTCAGCCTCAGTCGATACTCTGCACGCGCGGTCAACATCCGATAAGGCTCGGAGACGCCATGCAACGTCAGGTCGTCGACCATGACCGCCATATAGCTCGAGGCCCGATCCAGCGCCGGTGCCTCCCGCTCAAGCACCGCTGCTGCTGCATGCAGTCCGGCTATAAGACCCTGCGCAGCCGCTTCCTCATAGCCTGTCGTGCCATTGATCTGCCCCGCGCAGTAGAGCCCCGGAATGTCCCGCAGTTCAAGGCTCCGCCGCAGCGCGCGCGGGTCGATGTGGTCATACTCGACCGCATAGCCCGGAACGAGGATCTCGACCGCCTCAAGCCCTTCCATCGACCGCATCATCGCGACCTGCACATCGGTCGGCAACGACGTCGAAACGCCATTGGGATAGATCACATGATCGTCGAGCCCTTCGGGTTCGAGGAACACCTGATGGCCATCGCGGTCACCGAAGCGATGGATCTTGTCCTCGATCGACGGGCAGTATCGCGGACCCTGCGCATCGATGGCGCCACTGAACAGGGGCGAGCGGTCCAGCCCGGCGCGGATGGCGTCATGGGTTCGCTGGTTGGTCCGCGCGATGGCACAGAACACTTGCGGCTGCGGGCGCGCCTTGGTGAGTGGCGACATCGTCCACGGCTCGGGATCACTCGGCTGCACCGGAAGGCGGGACCAATCGATGGTCCTGCCATCAAGGCGCGGCGGCGTTCCCGTCTTGAGCCGCGCCATCGGCAGCCCTGCCCCGCGCAGTTGCACCGCCAGCCGGTGTGCAGCGGACTCGCCGATGCGCCCGCCGTCCATCCGCTCTTGGCCGCGGAACAGGCGCCCGCCAAGAAAAGTCCCAGTACACAGCACCACAGCACGCGCGGCGAGCGCGGTTCCGTCAGCAAGGTCGACTCCGCTGACAGCACCGCCCTCGAAACGTAGCCCCGCCGCCTCGCCGGCGACAACGGTCAGCCCCTCTTGCGCCGCCACCATGCGCTGGATCGCTGCCCGAAACAGCCGCCGATCCGCCTGCACACGTGGCCCCTGCACGGCGCTGCCCTTGCTGCGATTGAGCATGCGGTAGTGGATGGCCGCTTCATCGGCCGCCCGCGCAATCAGCCCGTCGAAAGCATCGACCTCGCGCACAAGATGACCTTTGCCCAGTCCACCGATGGCCGGGTTGCACGACATCGCGCCGATCATCGCGGGATCGAAGCTCACCAGTGCCGTGCGCGCGCCCATGCGCGCGGCGACAGCGGCCGCTTCGACGCCGGCGTGTCCGCCGCCGACTACAATGATGTCGAACTGGTGCATGAGCGTCGCGATATGCGATTCGAGCTGCCGCGTCAAAGCGGAGCCGAGGCCGTCACTGTTTCACGTGAAACATCACTTGCCGATACAGAAGCGGCCGAAGAGTGCGTCGAGCATGTCTTCGGTTCCCGCACGGCCGACGAGACGGTCCAGCGCAACCCGCGCCAGTCGTAAATTCTCGGCTGCCAGCAGCGGATCGTCGCACTGCCCTGCCTCGGCAACAGCTGCTGCTACTTCCGCTACCAAACCATGCTGCCGCGCATTGAGCGCGACGGCACCGGGCTGAGGCAGTGCACTACGGGCATGTTCGACAAGCGCTTGCCGCAGTGCGCTCAGCCCCTCACCGGTCACTGCGGAAAGACGGAACTGCGCCTGCCGCTTCGCTGCCACGTCCTTTAGATCACACTGCGCCGCAATCTCCCACAGCGTTCGGTCGTTGGGGCCCTCCCCTTCTGGCCCCAGCCACAGGACGAGATCGGCGCGCTCGGCCTCTGCCCGCGCGCGGGCAATGCCGATCTGCTCGATCACACCAGCACCTTCCTCGCGGAGCCCGGCAGTATCAACGAAGGCAAAGGGCACGCCGCCAATCGCCACTGCACGGACAAGCACATCGCGCGTCGTGCCGGGTTCGGCTGCGGTTATAGCGGCCTCGTCTTCAACCAAAGCATTGAACAGGGTTGATTTTCCGGCGTTGGGAGGTCCGGCCAGCACCACCCGAAAACCCTCTCGCAGCGGTTCAGCCCGCGGACGTGCCAGCCAGTCTGACAGGTCCTCCGCCAGCGCCATGGAGCCCTTCGCTATTGCCGGCGGCACCACTGCTCCGCCATCATCGATGTCATCATCCCCGGCGAAGTCGAGCACTGCCTCGATTGCTGCAGAGAGCGTCAGGACGCGCTTGCGCCAATCCGCCACGAGCCGCGACAGTGCTCCGCCTGCCATCGCCGACGCGCTGCGCCGTTGCAGTTCGGTCTCGGCCGAGAGCAGATCTGCCAGCCCTTCAGCCTCGGCAAGGTCGATGCGCCCATTGGCGAAGGCTCGGCGGGTGAACTCGCCAGGCTCAGCCCGGCGCAGTCCCGGCAGCACCCCAAGCGCGGCCTCGACAGCCGCCACGACCGCGCGCCCGCCATGAAGGTGCAATTCGGCGCTGTCCTCACCTGTCGCAGTACCAGGGCCAGGGAGCCACAGCGCCACGGCACGATCAAGCACCAGACCATCGGCATCGCGCAGCGTCGCAAGCACCGCGCGGCGGGGAACAGGAAGCTTGCCGGCGAGCTGCTCAAGCGCTGGACCTGCGGCAGGACCGCTGATGCGGATAACTGCGATGGCGGCCGGGGGCGCGCCAGATGACAGCGCGAAAATCGTATCCGTCACTGCGCGGGACCGCTCAGGTCTTGGGCTTGTCGCTTCCGGATGCGCCCGCCTTGAACCCGGCCAACGCGGCACCGGCGCCCTGTTCCACAAATTGCTGGAACAGCTTGAGGCCCATCTCGCCCATCGGCGCGATCTGTTTGGCAAAGCCCTGCAGCTGGTCGACGCTGTTCATGCCCTGCATCGCCTTGGCGATCGCATCGACATAGACGTCATTGGCGCGCGTCACATCGGGCAGGCCCAGAAAGCGGCGCGCCTCCTCCGGCGTGCATTCCACCTCGACATTGACCTTCATGGGCACACCTCTCACTTTGCCGCAGCGACACTGTCATGCGATCTTGGCAAAGTCCATCGACAGCGCCAATCAAGCGCTCGACGAACACATTCGACAAAGGGACCAGCATCATGGGCGAGAAGACGACGATCGGCACCCTCACCGGCGACAACGAGATTCCGGTCTATGTCGCCACCCCGGCCGAGCAGACCGATGCAGCGATCATCGTCATTCCGGAAATCTTCGGTGTGAACGCCGGTATCCGCAAGAAGTGCGAAGACTGGGCGGAACTCGGCTACGTCGCGCTGGCACCGGATATCTTCTGGCGCTTCGCTCCCGGTGTCGAGCTCGATCCCGATGTGCCAGAGGAGTTCCAGGAGGCGCTCGGGTACTTCGGGCAGTATGATCCGAACCTCGGCGTGCAGGATATCGAGGCCGCGATCCACTGGCTCCGGCAAGAACAGGGTGTCGACAAGGTCGGTCTCGTCGGCTTCTGCCTCGGCGGACGCATGGCCTACATGGCCGCCGCGCGCACGGATATCGACGCATCGGTCGGCTACTACGGCGTGATGATCGACCAGATGCTGAACGAGGCTCACGCCATCGCCAATCCGCTGATGCTGCATATCCCGACCGCCGACCACTTCGTCGGCCCGGAAGCGCAGGCGGCGATTCATGCCGCGCTCGATTCGCATCCCAAGGTCGTGCTGCACGATTACGTCGGGCTCGATCACGGCTTCGCCGCCGAGATGGGTTCGCGCCGGGAAGAAGCCGGCGCGCAGCTAGCCGACGAGCGCACGCGCGCCTTCTTCAAGGCACACTTGTTCTGAGCGGAACTCAGGCCGCCCCGTCGTAGCCCGCAATGCCTTCGAGCAGGCGGGTTATGGCGGTGCGGTCTTCCTCCGGTACTTCAGGCCGCCAGATCTCGAACAGCAGCACCGTGCGCGTCTCCGGACCCGCATTGCGCGCTTCGTGCTCCATTGAGTCGTCAAAGATAAGCGGCACGCCCGGTTCCCACGTCCGCGTCTCGCTGCCGACGCGCAAGGTGCAGCTGGGTGCAGTGCGGATCGGCACGTGGCAGATCAGTCGCGTGTTGAGCATGCCGGTATGCGGCGCGATGTGCGTGCCCGGCTTGAGACGCGACCAGAGCGCATTCGGCGCGCGACCGGGGATCATCGGCATCGGCGCATGGGCCAGCGCGGCCATCGTGGCCGGACAGCGCGCGGCGTTTGCTGCAACCGGAGCGCCGTCCCGCCAGAAGTAGAACGCACCCCATGATGGATCACCCAGCAGCGGATTGTTCGGTGCAGGCCGGTCGGGGGTGGAGGTCACATAGGGTGCGAACGTATCGGGCGCCTCGTCGGCCGTGATGGCGGCAAACTCGGCTTGCATCTCCGGCACCAGATCGAGCACGGCGTCGATCCAGTCGAACTCCGAAGGATCGTAGAACCGTCGCTGCGGCAGGCCAGGATAATAAAACAGGGATGGCCGCTGCAGATCGATCTCGCGCGTGCCATTGAGCAGCCCCAGCGCTTCCTCCATCGCCGCCGAAAGGCCGCCCTCCAGCACCGCGTCCAGATGCTGTTGAAAGGCGCCCTGCATCTGACCGATGAAGGCCTGTGCCGCGGCTGCCATCCCCTCCATGCCACGCGGAATGCCGCTCACGGCCGCCTGCGCCAGTGCCGTTGTGTAGAAGCTCACCGCTGCGCGATCATCCCGCACGCGCTGGCGCAGCTGACCTTTTGCCAGCAGTGCCCCGACATCGCGCGGCGCGAGCGCAAGCTGCCGATCGAGCGCCACTTCCGCGGCTGTGTGATTTCCCAGCGCCAGTTCCGCTTGCGCCAATGCCGGCCACGGCATGCGTTCTGGCGTCATGGCGCCGCTGGCCGCTCGCAGCAGATCGGCAGCCCGCGCAGGATCGCGGGCACGCAGCGCGGCGAGCCCCTCGCTGATCAGGTTTTCCGGCGTAGCGGTTGTCATGGCTTCACGACTAGCGCAAACCTGCGCTGGATCAATGGCAGGCGCGTTTCCGGCGTGCCACAAGGCCGCGAGAGAACAAGGAGAGAGACCCCATGCACACCGGCCTCGCCGCCTGGCACCGCTACATGCAGACCGGCGATGCCGCCCTGCTGTCCGAACTCATCGCGCCCGACGCGGTGTTCCATTCGCCGGTGGTGCACACCCCGCAGGAAGGTCACGCCAAGGTCATCATGTACCTGACCGCCGCCGGACGGGTCTTCGGAAACACCGGCTTCACCTATGTTCGCGAACTCGTTGACGGACCGGAAGCTCTGCTCGAATTCACCGCAACGGTGGATGGCATCCACGTCAACGGCATCGATCTCATCCGCTTCGATCTCGACGGAAAGATCATCGATTTCAAGGTGATGGTGCGGCCGCTCAAGGCGATGAACAAGCTCTGGGAGATGATGGCGGCGGCGCTGCAGAATACCTGAACGCCGCCTCGCACCACTACTGATTCATCGTCGCGAAGAAGTCCTCGTTGGTCTTCGAGTTCTTCATCTTGTCGAGCAGGAACTCCATCGCGTCGATCGTGCCCATCTGCATAAGGATGCGGCGCAGCACCCACATCTTGCTGAGCTGATCCTGCGGCACGAGCAGTTCTTCCTTGCGGGTGCCGCTCTTGCCAACATCGAGCGCCGGGAAGATGCGCTTGTCGGCCACCTTGCGGTCGAGCACGATTTCCGAGTTGCCGGTGCCCTTGAACTCTTCGAAGATCACTTCATCCATGCGGCTGCCGGTATCGATCAGCGCGGTGGCGATGATCGAAAGCGAACCGCCTTCCTCGATATTGCGCGCCGCGCCGAAGAAGCGCTTCGGACGCTGCAGCGCGTTCGCGTCGACACCACCCGTCAGCACCTTGCCCGACGACGGCACAACGGTGTTGTAGGCACGGCCGAGGCGCGTGATCGAATCGAGCAGGATGACGACATCGCGCTTGTGCTCGACGAGGCGCTTGGCTTTCTCGATCACCATTTCGGCGACTTGCACGTGGCGGCTTGCCGGCTCGTCGAAGGTCGAGGAAATCACCTCGCCCTTCACGCTGCGCTGCATGTCGGTCACTTCCTCGGGGCGCTCGTCGACCAGAAGCACGAGCAGGAACACCTCGGGATGGTTATCGGTGATCGCCTTGGCCATGTTCTGCAGCAGCACGGTCTTGCCGGTGCGCGGCGGCGCGACGATCAGCGCGCGCTGGCCCTTGCCCTGTGGGCTGACGAGGTCGATCACGCGGGCCGACTTGTCCTTGACCGTCGGATCGAGCGTATCGAGCCGCAGGCGCTCGTTGGGATATAGCGGGGTCAGGTTGTCGAAGTTCACCCGGTGGCGCACGGCTTCCGGATCGTCGAAGTTGACCTTGATCAGCCGCGTGATCGCGAAATAGCGCTCGCCATCCTTGGGTGCGCGGATCTCGCCTTCCACGGTATCGCCCGTGCGCAGGCCCCATTTGCGGACCTGGTTGGGCGAGACGTAGATATCGTCCGGCCCGGCCAGATAGTTCGCCTCGGGGCTGCGCAGGAAGCCGAAGCCATCAGGCAGCACTTCGATCGTGCCGATGCCGAGGATTTCCTCGCCGTCTTCCGCCACTTCCTTGAGGATGGCGAACATGAGGTCCTGCCGGCGCAGCGTGCTTGCACCCTCGACATCGAGCTCCTCGGCCATCTGGACCAGCTCGGCGGGCGTCTTCTTCTTGAGTTCCTTGAGATGCATCTGTCGTATCCGAATAAGGGCAATTGCGCGCGCCGGTGGGTCATTGGGCTTGGGGAAAGCGGACCTTGGGGGCAGGGCATATAAGCGCTGCCAAACCGGAATGCCTGTTTCGCTTAGGCCCGGCGAACCCGCGCGTCAATCTAAGGCATCAATCAGAACGGCTTCACGATCACCAGCACCACGATCACGGCTGCCGTTACGCCGGGAATCTCGTTCAGCAAGCGCAGCTGCCGCCCGGTCAGCTGCCGCTCACCGCGCGCCAGCTTCTGCGCATAAGTTGCCAGCCAAAGATGGTAGCTGGTGAGCACGAGCGCCATCGCGAGCTTGGCGTGGAACCAGCCTTGGGTGAACCACTCGCCGCTCACCGCCAGCGCCAGGCCAAATCCCCAGACGATGAACAGCGAAGGCCACATGATGATCTTCATCAGCTTGCGCTCGCGGTCGATCCAGATCGCATTCTCGGGCGAGCCTTGAGGCGCTTCCTGATGGTAGACGAAGAAGCGCGGCAGCATGAACAGGCCCGCCATCCAGAAGATCACGAAGATGACATGGCCGGCCTTGAGCCAGAGATAGAGCATCGCGAGCACCTGCAACATGTTGGCGATATTAGCGTCTTTGCCGCCGGATCGGAACTTGGGAAATGGGGCGGTTCATCGCGAACCGCCCTCATCCGTCTCAGTGCGACCAGCCCCGCACCACCTCGAGCAGCCGCTCGACATGCGGGATCGGCGTGAACTGCCCAATGCCGTGACCGAGGTTGAACACGTGCGGCCGGTCCGCAAACACATCGAGCACGCGCCGTGCGCCATCCTCCAGCGCTTGGCCACCAGCCAGCAGCAAGAGCGGATCGAGATTGCCCTGCACCGGCAGCCCGGCGGGCAGCGCCTTGGCCGCCCAGACTGGATCGATTGTCTCGTCGACGCCGACCGCGTCTACTCCGGTGCCCTCGGCATAGGCCGCCAGCTTTTCGCCTGCGCCTTTGGGGAAACCGATGATCGGCACTTCGGGATGGAGCTTGTGCATTTCCGCAGTGATCCGCGCGTTGGGTGCGATGACCCAGCGCTCGAATTCGGCGGGGGCGAGGCTGCCAGCCCAGCTGTCGAACAGCTGCAAGCCTTCGGCACCGGCCTTCACCTGACCGCTGAGGTATTCGACGGTCACATCGACAATGGCATCGATGATCGCCTGGAACGCGCCGGGGTCCTTGTAGGCCAGAGCGCGGGTATCGTGCTGGTCGCGGCTGCCTTCGCCTGCCACCATGTAGGTCGCGATGGTCCAGGGGCTGCCGGCAAAGCCCAGCATGGTCGCCTCAGGAGGCAAGGCGGCGCTGACCTGTGCCACTGTCTCATAGATCGGCGAAAGGCGCTCAGGGACGCTCCTGAGGGTCTCCAGACCCACATCGAGCAGGCGGGGGGAGAGCGCCGGACCTTCGCCGGCAAGGAACTGGAGATCCTGACCCATCGCATAGGGCACGATCAGGATGTCCGAGAACAGGATCGCCCCATCGAAGCCGAACCGCCGCAGCGGCTGGAGGGTGATTTCCGCAGCGGCGGCGGAATCATAGACCAGCGCAAGGAAGCCGCCCTTCTCCGCCCGAAGTTCGCGGTATTCCGGGAGATAGCGGCCCGCCTGACGCATGAGCCAGATCGGACGGCGGGAAAGATTGGCGCCCTTGAGGGTAGCGAGAAGCGGCTTCGTGACAGGGTCAGACATCAGGCAGTCGGTCCAATTCAAATGTATAGATTCTTTTGAAACAGATTGAGGTTGTTTGTTGGCCCTGTGGATTGCGGGGACGACATGCGTGTGCCCGAATTGTCCCGCCGTCTCCACAAGAAAGTGTCTCAGCGACTCTGAACAGTCTCGGGGACAAGCGAAAGTTCTCCCCGCTGTCCCCGGCCTGTGGGTAACCTTGTCCCGATGTGCGCAAGCGGCCTGCCTTTAGGCGGCTTCCGGGGGCACAATCGCAGTCCAAACTTGTCCGCGGTTTCCTCCCGTGGTTTATCCTGCGGCTATCCACAGCCCTTTCCCCGGGCGGACACCAAGGGCAACCATGCCGCGCCTGCACTTGCACCTCCTGTCGGATTCGACCGGCGAAACGCTCGAGATGATCGCCAAGGCGGCGCTCGCGCAGTTCGATGACGCCGATGTGGTGCGCCACTTCTGGCCGATGGTCCGCTCGCAGCAGCATCTCGACCGGATCATGGGCGAGATCACCGCCAATCCCGGTCTCGTGCTGTTTACCATGGTCAATGCCGAAACGCGCGCCCTTCTGGAGAGTCGCTGTGCCGCGCTCGGTCTGCCCAGCGTTCCGGCGCTCGATGCGGTGACGCTGGCCCTTGAAGCGCAGCTGGGGCAGGCAGCAAAGGGCCGACCCGGGCGTCAGCATGCGATGGACGACGCCTATTTCCGCCGGGTCGAGGCGATCCAGTTCACCATCGCGCATGATGATGGCATAGCGTGGGAAGACTGGGAGATAGCGGACATCGTGCTGGCTGGTGTCTCGCGTTCTTCCAAGACGCCGACGGCGATCTATCTCGCCAATCGCGGCTATCGTGTCGCCAACATTCCCATCGTTGTGGAAAGTCCGCCGCCGCCCGCGCTGTTCAGCTTGCGACGACCACTGGTGGTAGGGCTTACGACCAGTCCGGAGCGGCTGATCCAGGTACGGCGAAACCGGCTGCTTTCGCTCAATCAGGCGCCGGAGACCGCCTATGTCGATAGCGAACATGTCGCGCGCGAGGTGCAGTACGCGCGCCGCATGTTCGCGGATAATGGCTGGCCGGTGATTGACGTTTCGCGGCGGTCCATCGAGGAAACCGCCGCCGCCATCATCAATCTCTACAATGAACGGCGGCCCGATGGCGGCGTGGACGGCTCTGGCCACGCCTTGTGAAGTGACGAAGGTGAAAGAATGCTGATTCTGGCCTCCCAAAGCGCAAGCCGCAAAGCCATGCTCACGGCCGCCGGTGTGCCATTCGAAGCGCGCAGCTCTGATGTCGACGAAGCGGAGATCAAGCGCGAGCTGATCGGTGTGCCCGGCTGCGAGATCGCGAAGATCCTTGCCGAGGCAAAGGCGCTTTCGGTCTCGGTCGGCGCGCCGGGACGTATGGTCCTTGGCGGAGATTCACTGGTCGAGGTCTGTGGGCGGACTTTCGACAAGCCGGCCAGCCGTGCCGATGCGGCCAGGCACCTTGCCTTCTTTTCGGGTCAAACGATGCACTTGCACTCAGCCGCTATTCTGGTGCGCGACGGCGTGCCGGTATGGCGTCACTGTGAAACTGCAAAGCTGCGCGTGCGGACGCTTTCGAGCGACTTTATCGAGGGCTATCTGGCGCAGGAATGGCCCGCCGTCGGCGCCTGCGTCGGCGTGTTCCGGATCGAAGCGCTCGGCGTCCAGCTGTTCGACCACATCGAGGGCAGCCATTTCACCGTGCTCGGCATGCCGCTTCTGGCGTTGCTCGGCGCACTGCGCACGCACGGCGAGCTGCCCGCATGAGCTTGCCCTATGCCGAAGTGATCGGTGATCCCATCGCCCAGTCCAAGTCGCCGGCGATCCATGGATTCTGGCTACAAGAACTTGATATAAAAGCGGAATATCAAGCTACCAGAGTTGGCACCGGCGAGCTTGGTGGATTTCTGGCCAATCGCCGCATCGATCGTGCCTGGCGTGGGTGCAACGTCACCATGCCGCACAAGCAAGCGGTCACGCCCTTCCTCGACCGGCTCGATCCGCTCGCTGCTGCCGTCGGCGCAGTCAACACGATCATTCCCCAGGACGGACAGCTGGTCGGCTACAACACCGATGTTCCGGGCTTCCTTGAGCCCCTGCGGACCGAACTTGCCAAGACGCACTACTTCCGCATGGCTCGCGTGATCGGTACCGGTGGTGCTGCGCGTGCCATCATCAAGGGACTGGCGGACGAGAAGCTGGTCATTGTCCTCGCCGGCCGCAACCCGGACAAGGCGCGTGCCTTGCTCGATGAACTCGATCCCGCGGGCGAACACCATGCCATCGATCTCGCGCACTTCGCCAAGGCAACCGACTTCGCCTTTGACGACCGTGAAGGCTGTTTCGATCTCGTCGTCAACGCCTCATCGCTTGGCATGACCGGCCAGCCACCGCTGGTGTTCGACATGAGCCACGCCCCGCCGGGTTCGGTGTTCTACGATATTGTGACCAGCCCGCTTGAAACCCCATTCCTTAATGCCGCCCGCGCTGCGGGATTCCGCACCATCGATGGCCTTTCGATGCTGATCGGTCAGGCCGATCACGCGTTCCGTCGCTTCTTTGGTGCCTTGCCACCGCGTGACAAGGACGCCGAACTGCGCAAGGTGCTGGCTGCATGAGCCGCCCGTACATCCTTGGCCTGACCGGCTCGATCGGGATGGGGAAGTCCGCCGTCGCCTTGATGCTGCGCGAACTCGGCGTGCCTGTGTTCGATGCCGATGCGACGGTTCACCGCCTGCAAGGACCGAACGGAGCGCTGCTACCTGCGATCGAAGCGGCCTTCCCCGGCACGACGGGCCCTCACGGCGTCGATCGTCCGGCGCTCGGTGCCCAGGTGTTCGGCAATCCTGAAGCGCTGGCGCGGCTTGAAGTGATCGTCCATCCGGCGGTTGCCGACGAACGCGCAACCTTCATGCTCGAGCATGCCGGCGAGGCAATTGTCGTGTTCGATATCCCGCTGCTCTTTGAAAAAGGCCATGGCGCCGGTCTCGATGCCGTGGTGGTCGTATCGGCGCCGGTGGAGATGCAGCGCACCCGTGTTCTGGCCCGGCCTGGCATGACACCCGAAAAATTCGCCCAAATCCTCGCGCTGCAGGTTCCCGATGCCGAAAAGCGCGCGCGCGCCGACTACGTTATCGACACCGGCGTGACACTTGCGGAAACCCGCGAGCAGGTCTCGGCTCTGGTCGCAGCCCTACGGCAAAAAAACCCGCGCTGAAGCCTTGCAAGCCCCCTTGCTCGGGTCCAGACTATCGCAAATGCGTGAGATCGTTTTCGATACAGAGACGACCGGCCTCGACCCGCAGAGCGGCGATCGGCTGGTGGAAATTGGCTGCATCGAGATGGTGAACCGTGTGCCCACCGGCGCGGTTTTCCATGCATACTTCAACCCCGATCGCTCGATGCCCGCCGAGGCCGAGGCTGTGCATGGCCTGTCCAGCGCGTTCCTCGCAGATAAGCCGCGCTTTGCCGAACTTGCCGAGGAATTGCTCGCGTTTCTGGGTGACGCCCCGCTCGTCGCGCACAATGCCGGGTTCGACTTCGGCTTCCTCAATGCCGAACTCGCCATGTGCCAGCTCCCCCCGGTAGATCGCGCGCGGATGGTCGATACCGTGGCGATTGCCCGGCGCAAGCACCCCGGCGCCAAGCTGAGCCTTGATGCGCTGTGCTCCCGCTATGGCATCGATCGCAGCCACCGTGTCCGCCACGGCGCGTTGCTCGACGCCGAACTTCTGGCCCAGCTCTATGTCGAACTCATGGGCGGCCGGCAGATTGGCCTCGAACTGGCCGCCGAAGTCGAAGTGAAGACAGTAACGGTTACGACTGCGGTCCGTGCGGAGGCACCACGTATGCATCGCCCGGCCAGACCTCATACCGCCAGCGCAGAGGAACTCGCGCGGCATGCGGCATTCGTCGAAGGGATCAAAGGCGCCATCTGGCTGCAGTAAGTTTGCCCTTCCCGGTTCGGTCCGGGCAGGGATTTGAGCGAAGGAGAGTGGACTTATGGATATTCGCGTTTCGGGCCACCAGGTCGATACCGGCGCCGCCTTCGAAGCTCATGCCGAAGAACGTCTCTCTGCGATTGTCGACAAGTACTTCTCCCGGGCGCTTACCTCGCATGTGACGCTCGGCAAGGCCCCGCATGGCGGCTTCCGCTGCGATATCGTCACCCATGTCGCACAGGGCCTGATCCTGAAGGGTAGCGCTGTGGCGCAGGATGCCCACATCGCGCTCGATCAGTCGGCCGAGAAGATCGACAAGCAGCTGCGCCGTTACAAGCGCCGGATCAATGCCAGGCAGGACCAGGCCGATCACGCCCGCCGCGAAGAAGAAGCCGCTTATACCGTCTTCGTTGTCGAGGAGACCGAGACCGAAGAGCCGGCCGATGCCCCGCTGGTCATTGCGGAAACCCGCGTTGACGTGCCGACCGCCAGCGTTTCGGACGCGGTGATGATGCTCGATTTGCGCAATACCAACGCGCTGCTGTTCAAGAACGCCGGGACCGGCGTGCACAACATGGTCTATCGCCGTGGTGACGGTTCGATCGGCTGGGTCGAACCGGCCAAGTAACTGCGGCTGCATATCTGATGTCCGACATGGTTATCAGTGGGCTCGGGAACGCGATTCGGTGCTTGCACCGCGTCGCGTTCGGGCGCATGGGCCGCACCACATCAGGCGCGCGAGCGCATTTTCCGGCATCACTGTTTCCATGACCGCTCTTTTCTCGATCGATCTTCAGGCTGTGCGCATCGTGCGCGCCGAAACCAAGACGCAGATCCTCGGTGCGCTCGCGGATTGCTTCGGCGAGGTCTATTCGCTTGACCGTGTGACAGTCCTTGAACGGATCGAGGAACGCGAGACACTCGGCAGCACCGGCTTTGGCCGGGGTGTCGCGATCCCTCATGCTCGGCTGGAATCACTGGCGCGGCCGGTCGCGGCCTTCTTCCGGTTGGAAAATCCGGTCGACTTTGCCTCGTCGGATGGAATGCCCGTCGATTGCGTGTTCGGCTTGCTTTCGCCCGAACAGGCTGGCGCGACGCACCTGCAGGCCCTAGCTGCGATCTCCCGGCTGATGCGCGATGAACGCATGCACGAGCGCCTGATCGCCGCGCCCGATGCCGATGCCATCTACGCATTGCTCGTCAATGTCATCGACCGCGACGCTGCCTGACCACTTTGTCCCGCGTGTGAGATGAGCGGAAGCCGCCTTCCGGCAGCTCTTGAAGTGGCAGCCCTGATTCGCCTTGTCGAAGCCAAAGGCGGCTTCGGCTTGGTCATGCATCGCGGCGAGCCCGACAGCGGCACGATCCTGATTGTTATCGCGGATAATCAGGGATTTGGTCAGTCCAACGCGCAGGTATACGAGCGCTTGCCAAGGCCGGATGGTACACGCGGTTGGACCCTTTCGAAGTCTCAAGATCATAAAAACAAAGCAGAATTTGAGCAGTATCTGCATCGCCGAACAGCGCAGGATCGCGATTTGTGGATTGTCGAACTGACCATCGCGCAGGGCGAACAGTTCATCCGGAATCTTGAGGGAATAGAGAACAAACCCGGATTCATGGGTTGACTCACTGAGCACATTCCTTAGTGCGCCCCCTCTCGACCACGCGTAGGCAGCGATGAGACGGCAAGAACGCCTCCACGCCAGCACGCAGACGGGGGGCAGACGCCAGAGCCTTCGAGCGGTATTCGGTCTTGCAGGAATGCCCTGCAGTGATTGATCCGATCGCGCTCTGTGCCGACGTTCACCGCCCTTTGACGAAATTGCATGAGCCGCCAGTTCCGCACCGCCAGTGCCGTGTGCATTGCCGCAAGTCTTGCTACCATCCTGTTCAGCACCGGCGGTTCCGGTGCCAAGGCACAGGACATCCAGATCCCGGTCGCTGAAGCACCCGGATCCTCGGCCATCACCGTTGAACCCCGTACGAGTGTGTTCCGGCCGGTCGAACAGCCCCTTCCCCAGCCCGAGCGGACTGAGCCTGATAGCGCGGACGCCTTGCCGTCTGCCTCGACGCTAGCCGATCTGGTTGAGCGCACGTCGCTCCCCGCGTCGCTCTCGCGCGAGATGGAATGCCTTGCCGGCGCCGTCTACTTCGAGGCGCGCAGCGAAACCCTTGCTGGCCAGCTTGCGGTTGGGCGCGTCATCGTGACCCGCGCAGCCTCAGGCCGTTTCCCGAGCTCCTATTGCGGCGTCGTCTACCAGCCCTCGCAGTTCTCGTTCGTCCACGCCAATGCGATGCCGTGGGTCGATCACGATAGCGCCAAGTGGCAGCAGGCCGTGAAGATTGCCGTGATTGCCGACAGCGGCACCTGGAAGAGCCCGGTGGAAGGCGCGATGTTCTTCCACGCGGCGCATATCGCACCGTCCTGGGGCAAGACCCGCATGGCGCGGGTCGATAATCACGTCTTCTATCGCTGACGATTCCCGTCGGGCGCCTGCCACTGCGGCGCCCGACAGCACGCTCCCGGCTCAGTGCCGGAAGTGGCGCATTCCCGTGAAGACCATCGCGAGACCGGCAGCATCGGCCGCCGCGATCACTTCGTCGTCCCTGATCGAGCCGCCTGGCTGGATCACCGCGGTTGCGCCCGCTTCCACGGCAGCCAGCAGACCGTCGGCGAACGGGAAGAAAGCGTCCGACGCCACAGCAGAACCCACCGTACGTGGCGCATCCCAGCCATAGGTCTCGGCAGCTTCCTGCGCCTTCAACGCTGCAATTCGCGCGCTGTCGCGCCGGTTCATCTGGCCCGCGCCGATGCCCGCCGTCACGCCTTCGCGGGCATAGACGATGGCATTGGATTTGACGTGCTTGGCGACAGTCCACGCAAAGCGACAATCCGCCAGCTCCTGCGCGGTCGGCTGGCGCTTGGTCACCACCTGCAGCATGTCGTCAGTCAGCTCGCCGTTGTCGCGATCCTGCACGAGAAGGCCGCCAGCGATGGGCACCGTGACCAGCCCGGTGCGGTTTGCGGAGGGCATTTCATCAAGGAGCAACAGGCGAAGGTTCTTCTTGCGGCTGAATGCAGTCAGTGCAGCTTCGTCGGCGCCCGGTGCAACCACGACTTCCGTGAAAATGTCGCAGATCGCTTCGGCGGTGGGACCATCCAGCGGAGTGTTGAGCGCGACGATGCCTCCGAATGCGGAGACCGAATCGCAGGCCAGCGCTGCTTTCCACGCCTCGAGCGGGGTCGCGGCGACGGCCACGCCACAGGGATTGGCGTGCTTGACAATTACCACGGCGGGCTTGTCCGCTCCGAACTCGGCGATCAGTTCAAGTGCCGCATTGGCGTCATTGTAATTGTTGTAGGACAGTTCCTTGCCCTGCAATTGCCGCGCTTGCGGCAGGCCCTTCACCGAGCCGCCCTGCGCCGGCACATAGAGCGCGGCGCTCTGGTGCGGGTTCTCGCCGTAGCGGAGCGTGGAGACCAGCATGTTTGCCGAGAGGAAGGTTTGCGGGAAGTGCTGCTGCTGGTCGGTGACGGCAAACCACTGGGCAATCGCAGCGTCGTAAGATGCGGTCGCGGCGAAGGCCTTGGCGGCCATTGCCTTGCGGAAATCGAGGCTGGTGGCACCGCCGGTGGCTTCCAGCACTGCGATCAGTACCGCATAGTCGGCGGGATCGGTCACGATGGTCACGTAGTGGTGGTTCTTGGCCGCCGATCGCACCATCGACGGCCCGCCGATGTCGATGTTTTCGATCACTTCCTCGCGGCCCGCGCCCTTGGCGACGGTGGCGGCGAAGGGATAGAGGTTGACCACCACGAGGTCGATCGCGCCGATGCCATGTTCGGCCATCGAGGCGGCATGGGCCGGATCGTCGCGAACTGCCAGCAGCCCGCCGTGAACCTTCGGGTGCAGTGTCTTGACGCGGCCGTCCATCATCTCGGGAAAGCCGGTGAGGTCCGAAATATCGCGCACGGTCAGGCCTGCATCACGCAGCGCTGCAGCAGTGCCACCGGTCGACACCAGCTCGACTCCATGAGCCGCAAGGGCGCGGCCGAGGTCGGCAAGGCCGGATTTGTCGGACACTGAAAGCAGCGCCCGCTTGATCGTCACATCAGTCACAATGGAATGTCCTGTCTAGCGCATCTTCTTGAGCAGCCACGAGAACGACTCGCCGCTGCGCGGAATCTTGGCCGAGATCACCAGCTGCCGTGTGGCGAGCGGCCGTCCCATGCCGTCAGACCAGATGCTTTCTTCAAGCGTGACCGGATCGCGGCCGGAACGGAACTGCCAAAGGCTGCCGTCGGGCAAGGCCAGCGTGACGCCAAGACCGTCACGCCCTTGCGCAAGCTCGATATGAGGGCCGAGGTGGAAGCGCAAGGCCACACCGATCATTCCGCGCTTGCCGCGGCGGCCGGTCGGCACCAGCAAGTCTTCGCCGCGCAGTTCGCTACCATCGTCGCGCATGATCAGAATACGGCGATGGGTGAGGCCATAGCGGCTGACATAGCCGTTATGGCTCGCTTCGATTCGCGTGGCGCCGGCGCCTTCGCCGGTGAGGATGCGGCGATCGACTTCGACCTCGGAAACGCCGGGGCCAAGCTTGCCGTTGATGAGCACTGCAGTGGAATTGAAATCGTCGATTGCCAGCGTCGAGTGTGCTGCCGTGGCGCGCAGGCCCTGCGCAAGCCGCAGCGGGATCTGGCCTCCGGCAAAGGCCGCACCGCCGCAGTTGACGATCAGGCGTTCCTTGCCGTGGCTGAATTCGAACGCCAGCGTCGATGCACAGCCGTCACGCGCGTGTCGCGCGACCGGGGGCGGCGCGGCGTCGAACTGGAGAACGGACTTGCCCGCAGTGACGCGCTGATAGCCCCAATGGCGCGCATCGCGCAGCGGACGTGTCCGCACGCCGCTTGCCTTGATCAGCGCGGCGATGCGTTCCGGCGACACGGCGCCCGCGCCTTGCCACGAACCCAGCCCGCCATCGCCATGAAGCAAGGTGAGCAGCGGCGGAACGAGCAGCTCGAGGATTGTGTCGAGTTGCTGCGGCGGAGCGCTGCGCACCGCCGCATAACAGGCACGCAGTTCGATCAGCAGCTCGATCACCTCGATCTGGCCGAGCGGGCTGCGTGAAAGCACCCCGCCGTCGTCGCTGACAAGATTGCCGAGCGCCCTGACCAGCCCGCCTTCGCCATAGAGCTTGCGCGCGCGGCCATCGTCGAGCAGCAAGCCCGCGGCGGTGATAGCGGTCCAACCGGCGACTTCGGCGAGCGTATCCTCGGCCCGTCCAACGTGGCGGTCCAGCCAGCGCGCTGTCTCGTCAAACGTGGTCAGCACCCGAGCACGCAGCTTGCGATCCTGGCTCGAGAGCAGCAGCGGAGCATGGATCAGCCACGACAGGAGCCGGTGCCCGGCGTTACCGACAGCCCAGGCGGGGCCGGCCCCCGGGCGCGGATTGGCCGCGAGCCATGCTGCAAAGATCCGCTCGGCCACCGGAGCGCACTGTGGCCGCGTGGCGCAGCTTGCCAGATCGCCGAGCCAGCTGAAGCCGTGGACCACGCGCTCGAATGGCGGGGAAAGCCGAGGACCGCTGAATTCGGTGTCGGCGATGGGAAGTTTGACGCCATGAAGCAGGAAATGCCCTGCACGCAGCGCCGTTCCGGATGCCGGGTCACCGGGCAGCAAGCTGACAACGGTGGCCGTAAGTCGCGGCCGTGCGCGCTTGCGGAAGGGATTGAGCGCCGAGGGCGGCAGGCCCAGCCCGTAGGCCAGCCGGATCAGCCGCTCGCCCGCGCTGACCTGCGGCGGTGAGAAATCGGCTACGGCAAGCGCCCGGCCCGATTCGAGAGGCGCGATCTCGCCTTCGTCGGCGGCGAGAGGAGGATTGCTCTCTGCTGCGATCGGCCGCGACTTTGTCGGTGCAATAACCAGCGGCTCGGGGTCGGGACCAAGCGGCAGTGCGGGGCGGGGGGTATCGCTGTCGAGCGCGGCACCTGGCTCCGGTTCGCGCGCAATGCCCTGGTCAGAGGCTTCACGGGTTCCGGAGAAAAGGCGCGCCATGGCGTCAGTCAGCGCCCTTCAGCGCGGCGATGTTGGTGGCGTAGCAGGCCCGACCGCCCTTGAATGTGGCTGTCCCCGCCACCAGCACATCAGCGCCGGCGTCCGTGCACTGCCGGGCTGTCACGACATCGATCCCGCCGTCTACTTCGAGGTGGATCGGCTTGCCAGTCTTGTCGATCATCTTGCGCACGGCTTCGATCTTGCGAAGCTGGCTGGCGATGAAGCTCTGGCCGCCAAAGCCGGGATTGACGCTCATGACGAGAACCAGATCGATCTCGTCGATCAGGTAATCCAGCATCTTGGCCGGTGTGCCCGGATTGAGCGCAATGCCGGCTTTCTTGCCCAGCCCGCGAATGGCCTGAACGGTACGGTGGATATGCGGGCCCGCCTCAGGATGGACGGTGATGATGTCCGCACCGGCGGTGGCAAAGGCTTCGAGGTAGAGATCGATCGGCGCGATCATCAGATGGACGTCGAACGGCTTTGCACTGTGAGGACGCAGGGCTTTCACCACGCCGGGTCCGATAGTGATGTTGGGCACGAAATGGCCGTCCATCACATCGACATGGATCCAGTCTGCACCAGCATTGTCGATCGCCCGCACTTCCTCCCCCAGCCGAGCGAAATCGGCTGAGAGGATCGATGGGGAAATCAGCGGCGCGGCCATCACGAAAACTCGCAAACAGGAACTGGCTATACGCGGCACTTCTGCGCCCGGCGGCCATCACAAGAAGCGATTACCGGTGGCGAATCATGGGAACAAGCGCGGATGCCTCCCTTTTCCACACGGATTATCCCTATTCTCCGCCGATTCGGCGCAAACCCGACTGGCGTCTGCCAGGAGCGGTTCGGCCCAACGCAAATGTTTGCGACAATGTTCACCTTGCCGAACCGTGCAAAGCCTGCGTATGGCGCCGCCGGGTCCGCGCTCTTTTGTTCAGGAGCGCTGGTTTTGGGAAGATGTCATGACTCTGCCGAAGTGGCGTACTGCCATGGCGACCGTGTTGGGATTGATCACTGCGCCCCTGGGGATGCTTGTGGATACGGCACAGGCGGCCCCTGCATGCATTGGTCCGGCGAGTGAGACGTGGATCAACATCACCGTTGACCGCGTGCGTAACAGCAAGGGCCTGATCACGGCGACGCTCTACACAAACGAACCCAAGCGCTTCCTCGTCAAGAACGGATCGCTTTATGTCGCGAGCACGCCGGCCACGGTTGGCCAGACCCGGTTTTGCCTGTTTGTGCCGCATCCGGGGACTTACGCCATCGCGATCTACCATGATGAGGATTCATCCGGCACAATCAATCGCGGCGGTTTGTTCGGCATCCCCAGTGAAGCGGTGGGCTTTTCCAACAACCCGACGATCTTTCTCGGGCCGCCATCGCTGCGCTCGACGCTGGTGAAGATCGAACATCCCAACCAGTCGATCACGATCAAAGTGAAAAAGTTCTGATCGGCCCGATCAACCCGCCGCGAAAGCGGCCGTAAGGTAGCGCGGCGCGAGCTCCTCGGCGAGAGAGTGCGCGCGCGGATCGTCGACGTCCATCCACCAGTCGTTGCCAATGTCGTAGGTCGCAGCCCGCCCCCGGTCTGCCAGCCACTGCATACCATCGGACAGGCTGCCGGACTTTCCAGCCTCGATCGCCGCTGCGATCGCTTCGGCCAGGCGAGGCGTGGCGAGGAATGCGCCGCAGTCAACCGCATCCCACTCGGGGATTGTCTTGCCGATGGCGCTGATGAAGCCGTTTGCACCGGTCTTGACCCACGTCGCATCGTCCGGATCGATCAGCGGGCTTTCAGTCCGCCGGTCGATCCCGAGCGTGACGTCGCGCGTTTCGCTGCCCACTTGGCTCAGGGCGCAGAGAATGGCGCTGTCGAACATATGGTCCGCCATCATCAGCAGGTAGTCGCCGGCGCATCGCGAAGCGCCTGCCATGACGGAATACCCGTTCGGCTTGCTCCAGTCGGCCACTCGCACCGGCTCGATTGCGACAGCCACTCGCTGGGAAAGGTCAGCGAGGAATGCCTCGACTTCGTCCGCCTTATGGCCTGTAACGACAACAACGCGAGTCACCCCCGCTGCGGCCGCCTGCCGGATACCGATCTCGATCAGCGGGACACCACAAACCGGGGTCAACGGCTTCGACGGTGAGAGCGAGGCAAGCCGGCTGCCATAGCCGGCGGCAATGATCACGGCGTCCATCAGGTCGGTCCTCTCTTCCGCGCCAGGGCCAATAACACAGACGGCGCCGGTCCTGCATCAGGACCGGCGCCGCCAGTATTGCGCATGCTGAATGCTTATTCGGCAGCCAGCGCGGTTTCCGAGATGTACTCGTCGACCAGCTGGGCGGCGACGTCATCGTTGAACTGCTGCGGCGGGTGCTTGCAGAAGTAGGCCGACGGACCGATCAAGGCGCCGCCCTCACCACGCTCCAGCGCGACCTTGCAGCAACGGATCGCGTCCATGACGCAAGCGGCCGAATTCGGGCTGTCCTCGACCGAGAGGCGCAGCTCGAGGTTCATCGGCACGTTGCCCCACTGCGTACCTTCAAGGCGCAGGAAGCACAGCTTGTTGTCATTCTGCCACGGAACATAGTCCGACGGACCGACGTGGATGTTCTCGTCGGCAAGGCGCTGGGCGAGCATGGCCTGCACCGCTTCGGTCTTCGATTCCTTCTTCGAACCGAGACGCTGACGGTCGAGCATGTTCATGAAGTCGGTGTTGCCACCGGTGTTGAGCTGGTAGGTCTTCTCGACCGTGACGCCTCGGGCGCCGAACAGGCTCGACAGGACGCGGTGGACGATCGTCGCGCCGACCTGCGCCTTGATGTCGTCACCCACAATCGGGATGCGCTTGGCGCGGAACTTGGCTTCCCACTCGGGGCGGCTGGCAATGAACACCGGCATGCAGTTGACGACCGCAACGCCCGCTTCGAGCGCGCATTCCATGTAGAATTCGGTGGCCGTTTCCGAACCGACAGGCAGGAAGTTCAGGAGGACTTCCGTGCCGGATTCGCGCAGCGCAGCAACGATCGATTCATGCGTGGCTTCCGGCGCATCCGCGAGGATGAAGCCGCGCTCGCCCATGCCGGTCATGTGATCGGCAACGCCATCGAGGATCTTGCCCATCATAACCTTGGCGCCGGTCGCGGGGACCTGCGGCTGGAAAACGGCAGTGCAGTTGGGCGCAGCGAAGATGGCTTCGGCAATGTCCTTGCCGACCTTGCGGGCATCGACGTCCACGCCCATCACGAACTCGACGTCGCCGGCGCCATAGCCGCCAATCCGCTCATGAATCAGGCCCGCAGCCGAGTTGGTGTTGCGGTAGAACTCTACACCCTGCACCAGCGAGCTTGCGCAGTTGCCTACGCCGATCACTGCGACCTTGATTGGCTTCATTTTAACCAGATCCCCTTGGGCAATCGGAATGCCGTTGTAACTAAACTGCCTCACTCCACACAAAAGCTCCAGATTGCAAGGAGATTTCCGCAGCGTCATGCAAGCGGTCGCGAGGTGGTGGCCAGCTTGCCACCCGATCCTTCTTTTGCACCTGCGAAAGTCGATGTCCGCTGAGCCATGTCGGTGTGATCCAGATCTGACCAAGTCATCAGAAATCGCTGGATATCTGGTCCAATCGATTGACCGTCATGCGCCTATCGCAATGCAGCAATCGGTGGCTGCGAGATGCACGATCTGGCCGATTCAACGGGGGTCAAACCTCCGAACCAAGCTGCGCGTTGGTCACGAATCAACGGGATTTGGTCTCGCCGAGCCTGCCCAGCAGCAACGCTGCTGCGATCAGAGCCATTCCGATGGCGTCAAGCGGACCCATCGTCTCTCCGAAAACCAGCCATCCGATAAGGATCGAGACTGCCGGCTGGGTCAGCAGGACCACGCCGATGATAAGCGCCGAGAAGTGCCGCAGGGCGAAGACGATCAGGCCTTGCCCCACAACCTGGCTGCAGAATGCGAGCGCCACCAGTGGCCACCAGACGTGCGGCCAAACCGGCTCGCCCAGCCATAGCGCGATGGCCAGCATGACCGGCGCGCTCGCCAGCGTCGAGGCGAACAGCAGCTCCCAGCTTTCGAACCGGTCGCGCGCACCCTGCAGCAGCATGATGTAGAAGAAGTAGAACACACCGGCGAGAATGCAGAACAGGTCGCCGATAAGGGTGACATGGTCGATCTCCAGCGAACGGCCGAGCAGGATTGCCGCACCGCTGATGGCCGCGAGGATCGCCGCCAGCTCGATGGGGCGAGGCAGGCGGCGCGCCGCGATGAGGCCCCAGACCATCAGGATCAGGCTGCCGGAATTGCCGAACAAGGAGGCGTTGCCGAGGCGAGTATAGGCTATGCCGATATGCCAGCTTGCCAGATCGAGCGCGAAGGCCACCCCAGCGATCGCAATCAGCAGCCAAGCGCTCAGCGGCGCGACCGTCCGGACTGGACCGCGTTGGCGTAGGGCGAGGATCGCGAGCATCGGCAGTGGCAGGAACAAGCGCCAGAACCCGGCGGAAACCGGGCCTGAGTCCGCCATCCGCACGAACCACGGCCCCAGCGCGAGCGCGAAGTTCCCGCCGAGCAGTGCAACGAAATGCCAGGGATTGGGGCGCGGCATGCCGCGCCGGTCGTCAATGCTTTTCATGGTCCGCTGGTCAACTCGAGCTTGTCATGCGGACACCGGCATCCTAGCTGGGTTTCAAATGGAAACTCTGCCGGGCGCAGCAGGGTCTGGCTATCAGGTTAGGGGGCTGACGCCGATTGGGCGAAGCCTCACTGTGGGCCGGGCCATAAAGCGCCCGCCCTGATTTCCCAAGCCCCACTTCTGCAGGTTTCCCGCGTGCCTGCTTCAGCAGTGTTTTCCCGAGAAGGACTTCCGTCGATGCATGAATCGCTTTTCCGGCCGATCCAGCTTGGTGCCATCGCCGCGCCGAACCGCATCCTCATGGCACCGCTGACGCGCGGCCGCGCCGGACCGGATGCCGTCCCGACCGAGATCATGCAGACCTACTATCGCCAGCGCGCGGACGCTGGTCTTATCATCAGCGAAGCGACCGGGATCAGCCGCGAAGGCTCCGGCTGGCCCAGCGCACCGGGCATCTGGTGCGATGCGCAGGTTGAAGCATGGAAGCCGGTCACCGAGGCGGTGCACCAGGCGGGGGGCCGCATCATCCTGCAGCTGTGGCATATGGGCCGCGTCGTTCATCCTTACTTTCTCGGCGGCGAACTGCCGGTCTCCGCTTCCGCGACGCGCGCGCCGGGCCACGCGCATACGCCGGAAGGCCGGAAGGAGAATGTCGAAGCCCGTCCGCTCCGGCTTGCTGAAATGCCGCGCATCGTTGACGACTATGGTCATGCCGCCGAAAACGCGAAGCTTGCCGGGTTCGACGGTGTCCAGCTGCACGGCGCGAACGGCTACCTTATCGACCAGTTCCTCCGCAATTCCTCCAACCTGCGCGATGATGACTACGGCGGCATCCCGGAAAACCGCGTGCGGCTGATGCGCGAGGTGATGGAGCGCCTTGTCGCGATCTGGGGCGCCGACCGCGTTTCGATCCGCCTTTCGCCCAATGGAGACAGCCAGGGCGTCGATGACAGCGATCCGGCGACGCTCTTTGCCGAAGCGGCGCGGGTGCTCGAAGCGCTCAAGGTCTCGTTTGTCGAGCTTCGCCAGCCCGGCCCCGAGGGCACGTTCGGCGCGACCACTGTGCCGCCACAGGATCACGTGATCCGCGCGCACTATTCGGGGCCGCTGGTGCTCAACAGCGACTACACGCCAGAGGCTGCCGCTGCCGACGTGGCGTCCGGTCGTGCCGATGCAATCAGCTTTGGCCGACCCTACATCTCGAACCCGGATTTGGTGGAGCGCATCCGTCTCGGGGCCGAACTCGCGCCGAATGTGGGCGTGCCGCAGACGTGGTATTTCCCCGGCGAAGCAGGGTATATCGACTACCCGACGCTTGCCGAGGAGCGGGCGCGCGCTACGGCTTGATCGGAGGTAGTCCGGCAGCCGGTCCTTAGGAGCAAAAGATGCGTACGATCCCGCGGTCCTGGCTGTTCGTTCCCGGTGACAGCGAAAGGAAGCTGCTCAAGACGCCTGAAACGGGCGCACATGCGCTGATTGTCGATCTTGAGGATGCGGTTGCCCTCTCGGCCAAGCCCGATGCGCGGCGCATGACTCGCGACTGGCTGGAGGCGCACCGGCGCCAGATCACGATGCGCAAACAGGCACGGTGGGTACGGATCAATGCCGTCGAAACCGGCCTGTGGCGTGAGGATCTGGCAGCCGTCATGGTCGGCGCGCCGGAAGGCATCATGCTGCCCAAGGCCGAAGGCCCCGAGCAGATCAGGCAGGTCGCCGCGGAAATCTACGAACTGGAACAGCGGCACGGCATTCCCAACGGCCAGACTCGCCTGCTGCCGCTGGTCAGCGAAACCCCGCGTGCTGCGCTGACCATCACCGCCTACATGGACGCCTCGATGCCGCGGCTGGCAGGCCTGACCTGGGGGGCGGAGGACCTCTCCGCAGAGTTGGGCGCAGCGCGCAAGCGCGATGCCGATGGGCAGTGGACCGATGCATTTCGTTTCGTCCGCGCGCAAACCTTGCTGGTTGCCCATGCACGCGGCGTCTGGGCGATCGATACGCTCTATGCCGATTTTCGCGATGTCGAGGGCACCAGACGTGCGGCGGAAGCGGCTCGGGCTGACGGGTTTTCCGGGATGCTGGCGATCCATCCCTCGCAGGTGCCGCTGATCAACGCAGCCTTCACGCCCAGCGAGGAAGAGCTTGCCAATGCCCGCGCGATTGTCGACGCGTTTGCGGCCAATCCGGGCGTCGGAGCGCTACAGTTGCAGGGCCGGATGCTTGATCAGCCGCATTTGCGGCAAGCCAAGGCGCTGCTCGGGATCGACTAGTCGCAGCCTGCGCTCAGGGATTCGCAGGTTTCGCGCTTGCGGCGACCTTTGGTGCAGCAGGGACGGGATCAGCAGGTCCGGCATCGGCGTTGGCTGCTGCATCGCCAGCTGTGTCCGAAGCTTCGACAGCCGTGCTCGCATCGCCCTTGGCTACAGCGGCGCGCGCAGCGGGTGCCAGCGGGGCTTGCGCCTGCGTCCGATCCGTCTCCAGCATCGCATCACTGACCGAGCCGGGCAGGATCTCACCGCTCGCTGTCGACGCCGCCTGCGGCGCTGACGATTGTCCGCAGCCACCAAGCAACAGTACCGGGGCCAGCGAGACAGCCATCAATCGAGATGGAAACAGACGATTCATGAGGGATCCTTGATGGCAGAATTTGCCGTATCACGGGCTTCAAGCTGGCCCAAAAAGGCTTCGCGCCGCGCGAGCAATGCCCTATCCCACTCTTCCGGCGCAACCGAAATGCCCAGTGCAGCCAAGCTGGTCACGCCGAACTCCTCAATCCCGCAGGGCACGATCCCGCCGAAGTGCGTCAGGTCCGGCGCAAGGTTGACCGAGAACCCGTGCATCGTCACCCAGCGCCGGATGCGGATACCGATGGCGCCGATCTTGGCTTCCCCGCCATCGGCACCGCGGGTCCATATCCCGACTCGCCCTTCGGCACGCCACGCGTCGACGCCGAAATCGCCCAACGTATCGATGACCCAGCCTTCGACGGCGTGGACAAACCCGCGCACATCCCGCGCGCGTTTGCCGAGATCGAGGACCAGATAGCCGACTCGCTGGCCCGGCCCATGATAGGTATAGCGCCCGCCTCGTCCAGCCTCGACCACATCGAAGCGCGGATCGAGCAATTCGTCGGCGGCGGCGCTGGTTCCCGCCGTGTAGACCGGCGGATGTTCGAGCAGCCAGATCAGTTCGCGCGCCTTTCCTTCCTGCACCGCAGCATTGCGCGCTGTCATGGCATCCAGCGCCTCGCGATAGGGCACCAAATCCTGCGCCTGAAGGATCTCGATCTCACCGCGAATGTTCATGGCGCGAGCGCATGAACCCACGCGGCTGCGCTGGCAAGACCTGCCTGGGTTGATTGCACCGCACGGGGGGTGCGCATCCGTTCCGGGCCTGCTAGGGCTGCGCCGGAAAGGGACATGAGTGCCGTGACAACCTTGGACAGCAGTGCGGCCTGGGCCAGCGCCACCCGCATGGTCGCCGCCAACCGTGACCTTCTCGTGGCAATTGCCGGCGTCTTCTATGTGCTGCCAGGTTTGGCGGGTGCCGTTTTCGTGCCTTCACCGGCGATGACGCCCGACATGTCCGAGGCGCAGATGCTGGCCGTCATGCAGGACTACTACGCTAACTCGCTGCCGGTTCTGCTTGTCCTGTCTCTGCTCCCTATGGCCGGGATGCTGACGATGCTCGTCGCCATGCTTGATACGACGAGGCCTACGGTAGGACAGGCGATCCGGCACAGTGTCCGCGCGTTGCCGACCTATTTTGCCGCCCAGTTGCTGATCGCACTCGGCATACTTCCCGTATCGATTGCACTGGCCAGTGCGTTGGCCCTGCTGTTCGGAGACAAGCTGGCAGTGCCGATCGCTCTCGGCGTGCTACTCTATCCCATCATGCGGACTATGCTGGTCGGACCGGTGGTAGCGGGGGAGGGTGTTCGCAATCCGGTCACCGCCATCCGCGAAAGTTTCGAGCGTACCCGGCACAATGCCGGGCGGATCCTGCTGTTCATCGGCATGGCCGCCTTCGTATTTCTGGTCGTCTACGGCCTCGTCATGATGTTCGTTGGTGTGGTGCTGGTCCTCACGTTCAAGGGCGAGCCGCAGCGCCTGCTGGGTGAGGGCGTTGCCGGCGTGCTGCTTGCCGTCGGCTATACCTACTTCGTCGCGATGCTCGCCGCGATCTACCGTCAGCTTGCTGGCGATGCGGCTGGCCCTGCAGAACGGTAACCGCGATGGACGAAGCGAATGTGCAGCTGCCGCGGAGCCGCATGGCGCTGCTGTTCATGGTCATGCTGGTCACGGCGGCAGGCAACACGGCGATGCAGTCGGTCATGCCGTCGATCGGCACGCATCTGCATATCGCCGATGTCTGGGTAAGCCTCGCCTACAGTTGGTCGGCCTTGCTGTGGATGCTGCTGGCGCCGTTCTGGGCGCGCCGGTCGGACAGACGCGGGCGCAAGGCCATGATGGCGCTGGGGCTTGTCGGGTTCGCAGTCTCGTTCGGCCTGTGCGGGGCGGCGCTCCATTTCGGCCTCAACGGCACCATTGATGGCCTTACTGCCATTCTGCTGTTTGCCGCCGCGCGCTCGCTCTACGGTACGTTCGGTTCAGCCGCCCCGCCGGCGGTGCAGGCCTATGTCGCCAGCCGGACCAGCCGGGCCGAGCGAACGCAGGCACTTTCGATGGTTTCCTCCAGTTTCGGACTGGGAACGGTGCTTGGCCCCGCGCTCGCGCCACTGCTGATTCTTCCCGGTCTCGGTCTGATCGGGCCCTTTGCTGCTTTCACTCTTGCGTCGGTCGTCGTCCTCGTTCTGCTGCGGCTGCGCCTGCCCGACGATGACCCGCGTTTTGCAGGACGCGGCGAGATCCTGGGAGAGCCCATGAGCGCTTCTTCGAACCCTCGCATGGGCGGCGCGACTCAGGCAGCGGACGATCATCTCCATGGTGTCGTGGAGCCGGACCACCATTCTGCGGACTCGAAGGCCGGGCGGCTGCGCTGGCGTGATCCCCGGCTCAGGGCGTGGCTCGCCGCCGGAACGCTGGGCGGACAGGCGCAATCGATCCTGCTCGGTGTCGTCGGCTTTCTGCTGCTTGACCGGCTCGGCCTGCGCCATCAGCCCGATGCGGCGGCGGGGCCGATCGGCCTCGTGTTGATGTGCGGCGCGGTCGCCACGCTGCTCGCGCAGTGGGGGCTCATTCCGATGATGAAGCTTGGCCCCCGGACATCCACCCTGTGGGGGATGGGTCTTGTCGCGATCGGGACGCTCGGCATGGCGGCTGGGCGCGATCTGCATGCGATCGCGACCGGATTTGCGATCTGCTCGCTGGGCTTTGGCCTGTTTCGTCCCGGTTTCACCTCAGGCGCGAGCCTTGCGGTCACACCCGCAGAACAGGGACAGTCGGCGGGCATTGTCGCGGCGGTAAACGGCTCGGCCTATATCATCTCGCCAGCCATCGGTGTGTGGCTGTACAATCACTCGAACTGGCTGGCCTGGGGCGTTGTCGAGCTGCTTGCCGTGTCGGTCATTCTGATCTGCATCTTCGGCATGCGGCGTGACGCGGCTGCCTGACAAGGATCAGGGCAGTTCCAGCCGGGACACGACGCGCCCGGCTGCAGCATCGTGCAGCCGCACCGAGAGCATCAGCAACAGGTTGAGGCCGATTGAAAGATAGAGGAAGTACCACAGCGGACTTCCGGCGATCATCGCAAAGCCCAGCAGGATTGCGCGCGGATTGGGGCCAAGATAGCGCAGCATGACGAGCAGGGGCCGCTGTTCGCGCTGAACTTCCGCTCTGATCTGTGCAAGGCGCACCGGGTCATTGGCCATCGCCTGCGTCACCGCAGCATCGATCCGCAGCGCATTCGGGCTCATACCGGCGGCCAGCCGCAAGTACCCCGCCACGAACGCCCGCAGCAGCCAGCCAACGCCGGCCTTGTCGCGGAACAGCTCGTGGTTGTCGCCGCTCGAATTGTGCAGCCACGGCGTGCCGTAGGTCCAGTGCTGGTAGAACCGACGCTGCACTTCGACGTGATTGGCCTGGACGACATGGCTGGCACCCGCAGACAGCGTCCAGAACCACGCCCAACCGGCGCCCATCGTGCGGGTCAGCACGAGTGCCAGAAGGACATAGAGAACGATGTGACTGGCATAGTCGCAAATGCCATCGACCAGTTCGCCGAGCGGGCTGGACCGCCCGGTAATGCGGGCAAGGTCACCGTCTGCGCCATCGATGACGTGCCAAGACATGTGGAGGACCATGCCCAGCATGGCCCAGAGCGGCCCCGTCGTGTCCCAGTAGACGACCCCTGCTGCGACGACCATCAAGCCGCCGAGCACCGAGACCATGTTCGGGGTGATCGGTGTAGGCGCCAGCAGGCGTGCAAGCTGCCATGCCAGCGGATGGTAGAGATAGTGATTGAGCGCATCCTGCAATTCCCGCGCCCGGGCTGGACGTTTCACCGCGGCGGGCCGGATTGTGGTCGGGGATGTGCTCATGCCGCCTGCCTCGCTTTACTTGCGCGCGCCGAGATCGCCTTGGCCGACTGTCCCGCTTGCCATCGTCAGCATGGCATCGAGGCTCTTCTTGGCGCCGAGCCGCAGGGTTTCTTCGATCTCGATCCTTGGCGTCAGGTCCCGCAGCGCGAGGTAGAGCTTTTCGAGCGTGTTGAGCGCCATGTAAGGGCAAATGTTGCAGTTGCAGTTGCCGTCCGCGCCGGGAGCACCGATGAAAGTCTTCTCCGGGAGCGCCAGCTGCATCTGGTGAATGATATGCGGCTCGGTCGCGACGATCAGCGTGTCGCCGGGGAAGGTGCGCGCGAACTGCAGGATGCCGCTGGTCGAACCGACGTACTCGGCATGATCGACGATATGCGGGGGGCATTCCGGATGCGCCGCGACCGGTGCGCCGGGGTGCTGGGCCATCAGCTTCAGCAGCTCCGTTTCCGAAAAGGCCTCGTGCACGATGCATACACCGGGCCACAGCAGCATTTCGCGCCCGAACTTGCGGTTGAGATAGCCGCCGAGGTGGCGGTCGGGGCCGAAGATGATCTTCTGCTCCGGCGGGATCTGCGCGAGGATCGTCTCCGCACTCGACGACGTAACGATCACGTCGCTGAGCGCTTTCACCTCGGTCGAGCAGTTGATGTAGGTAAGCGCGATGTGGTCGGGATGTGCTTCGCGGAAGGCGCGAAACTTCTCTGGCGGGCAGGAATCCTCGAGGCTGCATCCGGCATCCATGTCCGGCAGCACCACGATCTTCTCGGGGCTCAGGATCTTCGCCGTTTCCGCCATGAACTTCACGCCGCAGAAGGCGATCACTTCGGCGTCGGTCGCAGCAGCCTTGCGCGACAGTTCAAGTGAGTCGCCGACAAAATCGGCCAGATCCTGAATCTCGGGCTTCTGGTAGTAATGCGCCAGGATCACCGCCTTGCGGTCCTTGCGCAGCCGGTCGATCTCGGCACGCAGATCAAGGCCGGAAAGATTGGCGGGCTGGGCTGTCATGGCTTGAAATCCCC
>Ga0310345_10000507_pt1 | contig 57231 bp, 54 predicted proteins | sample HC15DNA20500_MG_FD_204667 | JGI IMG/M metagenome (GOLD analysis project Ga0310345, IMG submission 204667) | Marine microbial communities from station ALOHA, North Pacific Subtropical Gyre - HC15-DNA-20-500_MG | ecosystem: Environmental > Aquatic > Marine > Oceanic | place: Pacific Ocean: North...
CCAGCCGTACCGCTTCCAGCTTGAATTCCAGCGTGTACTGCGCCCGCTTTGTCTTGCTTGTCATCACATCTCTCCTTGCTTCAGTTTAACCTCAGCAAGGGATTCGTTTTGCGGGGGCAAGCTCAATCACGGCAGCACGATCAAAGGTCGCCATGTCTGCCCGGGCCACACTCGATTCGCCGGTGCAGTCGAGCAAGGCGCGCTCCAAACATCTGAGCGCGAAGAGTTTGCGTACGGCCGACTTCTGTTGAAGCCCCTCATGGTATCGACAATAGGCTTTGGCGAAGTCCAGAAAGGGCGTTGTAAGTGTCAGCCGATCATGCAATTTTTGCGTGCGCTGATCGACGTTCCCATATGTCACGCGTGCGGCCGACCACGTATTGCTGTCCCAAGCCAAGTCGACGCCTAGTACTGTGAGCTCGTGCCTGCAGTAGTGAATAAAGTCTTTGAGATTTGTTTCAGCCTTGACTCGACTGCGGGGAGAGAAGTGGACAATTGTCATGGGCTCCTCGTCACTCTCGTGCCGGCCTTGCGCGCATCGCACAACCGTATGACTTGGGCGACAGCTAACAAGGTGCGATCCGTCACCGAGGCGATCGTACTGTCGCCCGTCAATTGACCAATCCGCACACGATCCGCCTCGAGCCAAGCCAGTACGTCGCGGTGCGGGCCATCGAGCCACGGTTGAAAGTGCTGGCACGTGTAACACGCAATCGGTGCGAGGGCACCACAAAACCCATAGTGGCCGCACGTCCCAACGCCATGCCCCCCATCGGTCCTCACACGACTGGATAGGTCATTGCCGCGCACCGCTGCGCTCTCGCGATCGACCAGGACGCCCGCAAACGCTTGGGCCATTGGCGCCAGTTGCATCGCCACGGCCGCATTGATGGCGTCGACATGCTCCGGCACGTTCTCAACATAGACCTTCACATGTTGCGTGTCAGAATGATCCAACAGTTCAGCAATCACTAGTTCTCCGTAGCCCTCCCTCGCCGCGCGAGTGCCCAATGTGCGGCGAAGACGTGTGGGGAATACGCGTAGCAGCGTCCCCGTTCGTTCCGAGCGTACTTGCAGCGTCTCAACAATGCGCGCCAAGCAACGCTCAAGCGCAACTGTCTCCATATGCAATGTCTCTGATCGCAGGATTTTCCCGAAAGCGACCACTGATTCGCGTCCGATTTTGTCGAGATCTGCCCATTTCGGAAACATCGGCATATGTTCGATCAAGTCGGCGCACTGGCGAAACACAGGGACTCTCTGGATCAACAGTACTCGCTGCTCGTCCAACCATTGCTGCAACGCCTCTCCAAGATCCGCAGTCAGCGCACAGGGCTTGAATTCGCTGCGCCAATCGGCACCCCGCTGCTTCCGCCTAGGCACATTCAGCACGTACTCCCGTTCGCCCGACTCCGCTGCCACACAAATGAAGTCGCGCACTTTGAGGTCACCCACTTGCGATGGACGCCTGCCTGTGGCAATCAATAGTCTTGTGAATACGTACTCGGACAGGCAAATCACTCCAGATTCATAGCTTCGATCCAGCCCCGCCAGCAAGGCCTCGTACTCGAGTTCAGACAATGCCCCGTCGAAAGGGCAACTCAAGGCGATCGCTTCGCCTTTTATATTCCCTCGGAGTCGCCACTCGCCAAGCAGGGTCATGACTCCATTCTCTATGCCTGAGTAGCCCAAATTGAACCAGGTCTTCAACGCGCCCGAGATAACAGCCATGTACCATTCGTGCGCACGATCCAAAGTTGCACGGTAAGAGATCAAGTCTTGCGTACGTATCCGTCGCATCGTCCCCGATGCGGAGCTATTTACGAATCGCACAAAGCCGCCAAGACGCTCTGAAATGTTCTTGGTGTGTGCAGCGGAGGCGGTTACGGCATAGTGCATGAGCACCTTGCGCAGGCTAGTCGAGATTGGCTCTCCCGTTTCTTCCTCTATCCATCGCAGCGAAAAATTAACGTCGCGCGACAGGCGCCAATAGCCGTCGGAGGGGCAAAACTCCGAGCCGTTCCTCGAAACGGCGCGTTTGGCGTTGTCACGCTCAGAAGCAATGCTACGTTTCACGGCGTCCGCCTCCACCCTTCTTCGTGCTCTGCAGCTTTAATGATGCGCGCTTGGTCATCTGTTCCGTACGTCGGCGCAAGTAGGTGCTGGCACTGCCAGACGCTTCGCGCCATCCCATCCAATACGAGCGCATCTTCTCTTCGTCCGCAATGGATGTACCGTTTGCATCCACGCTCGCCGAGAATCGTTCGTTCCAGGTGTGTCGCAGCACGTGAGGCGTAAAGTCGCTCAACTTCGGTTCTACGCTCCTCAGCACCGCAAAGACTTTCTCCAAGCCTTTGATCGACATTGGCAGTCCTTCGTGTGGCCCTGGCTGATGTGTCACGATCAGAAAATCGTGTCGCTTGGCACGCCGTAGCTGGCTGCGATCGTGCAGCACGTATTCATAGACGGCCTTGGACAGGGTCGGTGAAAGTGGAAGCCTTCTGTCCAACGTCTTCGCGACCGGCTGGTTAGGACGGGGATCGTCCGGATCGTCATGACGACGCGCAACTACAACCTCGTTGGCTTGCAAGTCGAAGTCTTGTACCTTGAGGGCCAGCAGTTCACCCGCGCGTACACCCAATTCGCTGAGCAAATGAATGATGAGTGCATTGCGTGTGCGCAACACCGGGGTGAACGGATTGCCGGCGAATGACGGGCAGACGAGCTCGTCGAGCCGCTGTTGCGCCGCGGTATCCAAAGATCGGCGCGCCACGAAACTGCTTCCACGGCGAACGCGGGGTCGGCTCATCTCGATGCGCGCCACCAGTTGCGCCAAGGAAGCTCGGTCTCCTTCGTTGGCGCGAGACCGATCGAGAGAATAGTTCCCAAGCCAGCGCACGTACTGTGCGATATAGCTCAGACGAATGTAATGCGCGTTCGTGCTGATCCGCGCAGGTGGAGTGGCGACGTGTGACATGCGCGCCCCTTCGGTACGACGTGGCAGCCCAATGACCTTGCGGCTTGCACGCCCGTTGATAGCGCTTCGTGTCTGGGCAAACGCCCGAAGGGATTCAGTCTCCGAATCGGTCAGAAATTTCTGCGCCCCAAAACGCTCCTGGAGATCGATGGACAGCGCCGCCGCCCAGCGGTAAAGCAAACGCAACGCATGGAGCGCAGCGAGCATGGTGTTTGGTGCCTTGCTGGCGTTCCGGATCTGGGTGGTGACAAATAGCGTGGGCAGATAGACGGGGAGGCCACGGCTATCGACCAGCATCGGGACGCGTTCACCGCTTGCAAACTTGGTGAATCGAATACGGAGGGAGCCTTCTTCCATCTGAGCGTGCATGCCACCGCCCCACAGAAACATGACAATGCTTCAAGGTGGAAAGAAACCCACGAACATGCAAGAAGAAAATTTACAGATCAGATGTAAAAAAAGCCCGCAGCAAGCGGGCTTCAGGGCAAAACTTAACAAAACGAGGAAGGGTAGCCTTTAGAACGGAATATCGTCGTCCATATCCTCGAAGCCGTTCGACGGTGCCTGTTGCTGGCGACGCTGGCCGCCTTGCTGACCGCCGCCCTGGGCACCACCGCCCTGGCTGCGGCCACCACCACCTTGCGATTCGCGGCTGTAGCCACCGCCACCGCCCGCACCACCGGTCGCACCGCCGCCGTAGCCACCTTCCTCACCGCCGCCGCCGCCCTGGCCACGGCCACCCAGCATCTGCATCTGGTCCGCGACGATTTCGGTGCTGTACTTTTCCTGACCTGACTGGTCCTGCCACTTGCGCGTGCGGATGCGGCCCTCGATATAGACCGACGAACCCTTGCGCAGGTACTGGCCGGCGATCTCGGCCAGCTTGCCGAAGAACGCGATGCGGTGCCACTCGGTGGCTTCCTTGAATTCGCCGGACTGCTTGTCCTTGTAGCGGTCGGTCGTCGCCAGCCGGATGTTGGTCACGGCATCGCCGCTGGGCATGTAGCGGGTTTCGGGGTCGGCGCCCAGGTTGCCGACGAGAATGACTTTGTTGACCGATGCCATGTAGATGATCTCCAGGGACCGCGCCCTTTCAGCGCGGTACTAAACGTAAGGAACGTGCAAAAAAAGCTGGGACGTAAACGACATCACGCGCCCTACGGATGAACCGTCAAGCGCGTGTTCATGCTAACGCCAATACAGCAGGAAAACGTAGCGGACTAATACCGATACGAAAAAAACTGTGTCTAAAAAACCGCTTCAGGATGAAGCGAAGCGGTTCTGGCCAGGCGCGCGGCCGCAGACAGTACACCAGGTACGACAAGGCCACGCAACGACGCCAGAATCATTCTGAGGTGGCTTCTAAGCCGCCACCGCAGAAGTACTTGCTTGCCCACGGGCCGGGGGCGCCTTCATGCTCCACGCGATTATAAGCCAGAGCACCAGAACCACCGCGCACCCTATGAACACTGCGCTGCGTCCTTCGTGCTGGAGCAGCCAGCCACCGGCCACGCCACCGAGGAACAGGCCCAGCGACTGGGTCGTGTTGTAGACGCCAAGCGCCGCGCCACGGCTGACCGCAGCGTAACGCGACACCAGCGACGGCTGCATCGCCTCCAGCACGTTGAACGCGACGAAGAACAGCAGCAGCACGCCGACGATCGGCCAAAGGCCGTGGACCGACGCGAACAGGATCTGGACGACCGTCATCAGGGCCACCGAGGCCAGCAGCACCGGACGCACCTTGCCGTAGCGCTCGGCGGCCATCATCGGCGCCAGCATCAGCAGGAACGACACCAGCACGACCGGCAGGTAGACCTTCCAGTGCTGGTCCAGCGGCATCCCCGCGTCGCTCAGCATGGCCGGCACCACCATGAACATGGCCACCTGGCTCGCATGGAGCGCCAGCACGCCGACATTCAGACGAATCAGGTCGGCATTCATCAGCACCTGGCGGAACGGCAGCCGCACCGGATGCGGCGGCGGCGGCGCAGGCACCAGGAACAGCGTCACGCCGATCGCCACCACGCCGAATACGGCCATCAGGCTGAAGATGCCCGACATACCGATCGAATGCAGAAGTGGCGAAGCAATCACCAGCGAGAGCGCGAACGTCAGGCCGATACTGCCGCCGACCATTGCCATGGCCTTGGTGCGATGGCGTTCACGCGTCAGATCCGCGATACAGGCCGTGATGGCCGCGGAGATCGCGCCCATGCCCTGCAACGCGCGGCCGATGATGATGCCGGTCAGGGTATCGGAGAACGCTGCAACCAGCGCGCCGGCCACGAAGAGCAGCAGCCCCGCGACCATGACCGGCTTGCGCCCGACCCGGTCGGACAGCCAGCCCAATGGAATGTGCAGGAAAGCCTGCATCAGCCCGTAGATCCCCATGGCGATGCCAACCCGCTGGGCGTCGTGCCCGTCGGGCAGCGTGCGCGCGTACTCGGCAAAGACCGGCAGGATCAGGAACAGGCCCAGCATGCGCAGGGCAAAGATGCTGGCGAGTGTGAGGCTGGCGCGCAACTCGCCTTTGGTCATGCGGTCACGCACGGGCTCGGTCCGGGTGGACTCGTCGGCAAGGGATGCGGGCTGGGAAGAAGGCGGGATCGACGGCATTGCGGTCGTATAAGGAATCTGGTCCGGTCGGCGACAGCTTCGATCGTCCGAACGCCGGGAAGTTGCTGACGCGGGGCTGTCTCCACCCCGTTGTCATTCGCCAGTCTGGCGCCGGGCAACCCCGGAAACCGAAGTTCGGTATATTAGCAGGTTTGCTTCCCGCGCTTTCCGCATCACGCTCCGCTTTCGGCGGGCCCGGAAATCGCGTGTCGCGGCAGGCTGGCGCCCCTGTTTCGGGCGCCCCAGGCGTTGCGCAAGGCACATTGACGGGGATATGGAAGAAATCAAGATCCGTGGGGCGCGTACCCACAACCTGAAGAACATCAATCTCGACCTGCCGCGTAACAAGCTTGTGGTGATCACGGGGCTGTCGGGGTCAGGCAAGTCGTCGCTCGCATTCGACACCCTCTACGCCGAGGGGCAGCGCCGGTATGTCGAATCGCTGTCCGCCTACGCCCGCCAGTTCCTGCAACTGATGGAAAAGCCGGACGTCGACCTGATCGAGGGGCTGTCCCCGGCGATTTCGATCGAGCAGAAGGCCACGAGCCACAATCCGCGCTCGACCGTCGGCACTGTCACAGAGATTCACGACTACCTGCGCCTGCTCTTCGCCCGCGCCGGCACGCCCTACTGCCCCGACCACGGCATCGCCCTGCAGGCGCAGAACGTGTCGCAAATGGTTGATGCGGCGCTGGCGCTGCCAGAAGACACCAGGCTGATGATCCTGGCGCCGGTGGTCTCGGACCGTAAGGGCGAGCACACCGACCTGTTCGATACGATGCAGGCGCAGGGTTTCGTGCGCTTCCGCATCCGCTCCGGCGGCGGCACCGCGCATGAGGCCGAGGCCAAGGTCTACGATGTCGACGCGCTGCCCAAGCTCAAGAAGACCGAAAAGCACACGATCGAGGTGGTGGTCGACCGCGTCAAGGTCCGCGCCGACATCAAGCAGCGCCTGGCCGAATCGTTCGAAACGGCACTGCGACTGGCCGATGGCCGCGCGATCGCGATGGAGATGGACACCGGCCGCGAGCATGTGTTCAGCTCGCGCTTTGCCTGCCCTATCTGCTCCTACTCCTTGCAGGAGCTGGAACCGCGCCTGTTCTCGTTCAACAACCCGATGGGCGCCTGCCCTAGCTGCGACGGCCTGGGCCAGATCACGTTCTTCGATCCGAAGCGGGTGGTGGCCTTTCCGAACCTCTCGCTGGCCTCGGGCGCGATCAAAGGCTGGGATCGCCGCAATCAGTTCTACTTCCAGATGCTGCAGAGCCTGGCGGCGTTCTACGAATTCGACACGGAAACCCCGTTCGAGGAACTGTCGCCCGAAGTGCAGCAGGTAATCCTGCACGGTTCCGGCGAGACCGAGATCCCGTTCACGTATATCAACGAACGCGGCCGCACCACGCTGCGCGCGCACGCGTTCGAAGGGATCATCCCGAACCTCGAACGCCGCTATCGTGAAACCGATTCGGTGGCCGTGCGCGAGGAACTGGCCAAGTACCAGAACAACCAGGCGTGCCCGGTCTGCCAGGGCACCCGCCTGCGCACCGAGGCGCGCCATGTGAAAGTGGGCGAGGCCGATCAGGCCCGCGCGATCTTCGAGATCAACGGCTGGCCGCTGCGCGACGCGCTGACGTACTTCCTGACGCTGGACCTGCACGGCGCCAAGCGCGAGATCGCCGACAAGATCGTCAAGGAAATTACCGCCCGGCTGAACTTCCTGAACAACGTCGGGCTCGATTACCTGTCACTCGAGCGCAGCGCGGACACGCTGTCCGGCGGCGAGGCGCAGCGCATCCGCCTGGCCTCGCAGATCGGCTCGGGCCTGACCGGCGTGATGTACGTGCTCGACGAGCCGTCGATCGGCCTGCACCAGCGCGACAATGACCGGCTGATCGGCACGCTCAAGCATCTGCGCGACATCGGTAACTCGGTGCTGGTGGTGGAGCACGACGAGGACATGATCCGCGCGTGCGATTACGTCGTCGACATCGGCCCGGGCGCGGGCGTCCATGGCGGCATGATCGTGGCGGAAGGCACGCCGGACCAGATCGAAAGCTCGCCGGCATCGCTGACGGGGCAGTACCTGTCCGGCCAGCGCCGCATCGAGGTGCCGAAGACGCGCGCCCTGCCCGACGACGAGCGGCTGCTCCGCATCGTCAACGCCACTGGCAACAACCTGCGCAACGTTACGGCCGAAATCCCGGTGGGCCTGCTCACCTGCGTCACTGGCGTTTCTGGTTCAGGCAAGTCGACGCTGATCAACGACACGCTCTACCACGCGGTGGCACGCCATCTGTATGGCTCGACTGCGGAGCCCGCGCCGCATGACCGCATCGAAGGCCTCGAGCACTTCGACAAAGTCATCAACGTCGACCAGAGCCCGATCGGCCGCACGCCGCGCTCGAATCCGGCCACCTACACCGGCCTCTTCACGCCGATCCGCGAACTGTTCGCGGGCGTACCCTCCGCCAAGGAACGGGGCTACGACCCGGGCCGCTTCTCGTTCAACGTGAAGGGCGGCCGATGCGAGTCATGCCAGGGCGACGGCGTGATCAAGGTGGAAATGCACTTCCTGCCCGACGTCTACGTGCCGTGCGATGTCTGCCACGGCCAGCGCTACAACCGCGAGACGCTCGAGGTGCTGTACAAGGGCAAGAACATCTCCGAGGTGCTCGACCTGACCGTCGAGCAGGCGCACGAGTTCTTCAGCGCCGTGCCGGTGGTGCGCCGCAAGCTGCAGACGCTGCTCGACGTGGGCCTGGGTTACATCCGGCTGGGGCAGTCAGCCACCACACTCTCCGGCGGCGAGGCGCAGCGCGTGAAGCTGTCGCTGGAACTGTCCAAGCGCGACACGGGCCGCACGCTGTACATCCTCGACGAGCCCACCACGGGCCTGCATTTCCACGATATCGAACTGCTGCTCAAGGTCATCCACAAGCTGCGCGACCAGGGCAACACGGTCGTGATCATCGAGCACAACCTCGACGTCATCAAGACGGCGGACTGGCTGATCGACATGGGCCCGGAGGGCGGTGCGGGTGGTGGCCAGGTGATCGCGAAGGGATCCCCGGAAGTCGTGGCCGCCAGCAAGGCGAGCTTCACGGGCAAGTATCTGGCGCCTCTGTTGAAGAAGCAGGGGTAGGTCTCCGGGGCGTGGTCGGAAATCGACGCGCCCTGCCCTCTCCCCCAGCCCCGCTAGCGAGCGCCCGCCACCGCAGCGACCTTCTCCTCCGAATCCTCTTTCATCCGGCTGCGGTTCATCATCCCCGCCCGCTCCAGCACCGGATATGCGGTGGAGCAGAACAGCGAATTGAGGCGCTTCAGTTCCGCGATCAGATCCAGATGGAGCGAGCTGGTCTCGATGCTCTCCACGGTCTGCACGGCCACACGCTGCAGGTGCGAGCGCGACAGATCGCGCTCCAGATCGCGGAAGGCCGCCTTCTCCGCCATCAGTTGCTGAGCGCTGCGAAGGTCACCGGTCAGGAACACCGACAGCCCCAGACGCAGGTTCGCCACCACGCGGGCGTGCATCTCGGCGATCTCCTGCATGCCGGCCTCGGAGAACGACAGGTTGTGCGCGATCTTCTTTTCCTTGGTGTCGACGATCACGCGTTCGATCAGGTCCCCCGCGTGCTCCAGGTTGATCGTCAACGAGATGATTTCCGTCCAGCGCTCGCCATCGTGCTCGTCCAGCGCCTCGGTGCTGATCTGCGTCAGGTAGAGCTTGATCGCGGTGTAGAGATCGTCGACTTCGTTGTCGATACGACAGGTGGCATTGGCCAGCTTCAGATCGTTGGTCCGCAGCACGCGCAGCAGGTTGTCGAGCATTTGTTCGACGCGATCGCCGATGCGCAGCACCTCGCGCGCGGCGTTGGACAACGCGAGCGTCGGCGTGGACAGCGCGGCCGGATCGAGATGGCGCGGCGTGACCTGGCTGTCGCCGGTGTTCCGGCCCGGCAGAATGGCCTCGCACAGGCGCGCCAGCGGCGCGGTAGCGCCCAGCAGCAACAGCGCCAGCGCCACGTTGAACAGCAGATGGAAGTTCACGATCATCCGCTGCGGCTCGCTGCCAACCAGCGCCAGCAGTTCCTCGGCCTTCGTCAGCAGCGGCAACGCGATCACGCAACCGAGCAGGCGCGACAGCAGGTTGCCCAGCGTCACGCGCTTACCGGGCTGGTTGTTGCCCGACGTCGACATCAGCGCCGAAATGCCCGAACCGAGATTGGCGCCGAGCACCAGCGCCATGGCCACGTGGATCGACACCACCCCGGCCGATGCCAGCGCGCCGCAGAACAGCACCATGGCCAGGCTCGAATAGCAGAGGATCGTCAGCACCGCGCCGATCAGCATGTCCAGCGCGGCGTCACCGGTCAGCGTGCTGAACAGCACCTTGACGCCGGCCGCCTGCACCACGGGCCGCGTGGCGATCGAAATCAGTTCCAGCGCCAGCGTGATCAAACCCAGCCCGATCAGCACGCGGCCCACGTGGCCGGCCTTGCTGCCCTTCCATGACAGATGCAGGATCACGCCGATAAAGATCAGCAGCGGCGACAGCCAGGACAGATCGAGCGAGAACACCTGCACCATCAGCGCGGTACCCACGTTCGCGCCCAGCATGATCGCCAGCGCGGGGGCCACCGCGATCAGTCCCTGTCCGACGAACGAACTGACGATCACGGCCGTGGCATTGCTGCTCTGGACGAGACCGGTCACGCCGACGCCCGCGAGGAACGCAGCAAACCGGTTGGACACGCTGACGGAAAGCACGTGGCGCAGATTGGCGCCGTACACGCGCAGGATACCGACCTTGACTATGTTGGTGCCCCAAATCAGGAGCGCCACGCCGGAGAGAAGATGAAGCAATACGCCCATAGTGCAGCCTTCTTCGTGACCGGTGCCGCGAGGGGCAGAAGCGAGGCGCGCAGCCCGGTCATCGCCTTGTTATTTCAAGGAGGCATTATGCGCCCCCCTGTCGAAGGGAGCAAACCCGGGCGGGGGCGCAGGCAGTACAGGCGGCACGGCAAGGCCCCGCAGCGACGCCAGAATCCTTTTGAAAAGGCTTCCCAGGGCTTCCCAGGGCTTCCTAGTGGCCGTCGAAATTGCAGACCGTGAACAGCGACAGGCCGCTGGCTTGCAAAAGCCTGGAGCCGCCGAGCTCAGGCAGGTCGACGATCGCCCCGCCTTCCACCACCGTTGCGCCAAGACGCTCCAGCAGCTTGCGGCCCGCCATCATCGTGCCGCCCGTGGCGATCAGGTCGTCGATCAGCAGCACGCGGTCTCCCGGCTTGCAGGCATCTGCATGGATCTCCACGGTGGCGCTGCCGTACTCGAGCTCGTATTCCTCGGCCACCGTCTGAAACGGCAACTTGCCCTTCTTGCGGATCGGCACGAAGCCCAGGTTCAGTTCGTACGCGATGATCGAACCGAGGATGAAGCCGCGCGCGTCGATGCCAGCCACAAGGTCCAGGTTCTGGTCCATGTAGCGGTGCACGAAGACGTCGATCAGCACGCGCAGCGTCTTGGGGTTCTGCAGCAGCGGCGTGATGTCGCGGAACATCACGCCCGGCTGCGGCCAGTCCGGCACGGTGCGGATGCGGTCACGCAGGTAACCGGTGACATCGCCAAGATCGGGGGACTGGATGATGGAGTTCGACATGAAGGAAACTGGAAAGTGAAATTACGCGCGATGCGGTAACGGGCTACCACCCGTGTCCAAAACCATCGCCGCACAATGGCCCGGCTGATTGAACATCCGCAACCCGCAAAGATACAGGAGACAACCGTGGCCAAGAAGATCTTGATGCTGGCCGGCGACTTCGCCGAAGACTACGAAACCATGGTGCCGTTCCAGGCACTGCAGATGGTGGGCCACACGGTTCACGCGGTCTGCCCGGACAAGAAGGCTGGCGACCACTGCGCCACCGCCATCCATGACTTCGAAGGCGACCAGACCTACACGGAGAAGCGCGGCCACAACTTTACGCTGAATGCCACGTTCGCGGACATCGATCCGGCACAGTATGACGCCCTCGTCATTCCGGGCGGCCGCGCCCCCGAATACCTGCGACTGAATGCCCGCGTGCTCGAGATCGTGCGCCACTTTGCCCAGGCCAACAAGCCGATCGCCGCGGTCTGCCACGGCGCGCAACTGCTGGCGGCAGCTGGCGTGCTCGAAGGTCGTACCTGTTCCGCCTACCCCGCCTGCGCACCCGAGGTACGGCTGGCCGGCGGCAAATATGCCGATATCCCGGTCGACCAGGCCCATACCGACGGCAACCTGGTAACGGCGCCGGCCTGGCCTGCCCATCCGGCCTGGCTGGCGCAGTTCCTTGCAGTGCTTGGGACGCGGATCGTAGAGTAGAGGCTTCCGAACGTGGCGCGGGCCATCGGGCCCGCGGCCGCGCCGCACGGAGGTATCCATGTGTGAGATCTTCATCCGGGCCAATCCGGATTCGTACCAGACCCAGTCCCGATCGCTGCGCCTGCACGGCATGGCCACCAGCATCCGGCTGGAAAACCTGTTCTGGGAGGTCCTGGAAGAACTGGCGCAACGCGACGGCATGACCGTCAACCAGTTGCTGACGCGGCTACACGACGAACTTGCCGAACATCGCGGCGAGACGTCGCTGTCGGCCAACTTTGCTTCGTTCCTGCGCGTGTGCTGTATGCGCTACCTGCTTCTGCAAAACGAGGGGCGCATCCCGGCCGACACTAATGTGCCGATTCGGTCGCTCGATGCGCGAGCCGTGCTGGATAGCCTACCCGCGTCGTGGGTGGAAGCTGGCAGTTCGCCGTTGCCAAGGGCAGCCAGAGGCGAGCACGCCTCTGCCTCTAGTTCTAGTCCTTGATCAGCCGTTCCTCGGCAGACTCCAGCGCCTCGGGCGTGCCACGCAGCACCACGATGTCGCCCGGCTCCAGCACGGTGTCCGGCTCGGGGTCGAAGGCGCGGATGCCGCGCCGGCGCACCGCCGTGACTTCCACGCCGATCCGCTCCAGCCCCAGCGCCCCCAGGCGACGCCCCACGGCGGTGTGTTCCGGCCCGAGGGACACCGCGTGCAACCGCACCGTGTCCCGCTCCACCATGTCTTCCTCGTCGTCACGGCCGTGGAAATAGCCGCGCAGCAGGCTGTAGCGTGCGTCGCGCGCCTGCTGCACGCCCCGAACCACGCGGCGCATCGGCACGCCCAACAGCACCAGCGCGTGTGAAGCCAGCATCAGGCTGCCTTCGATGATTTCCGGCACCACCTCGGTCGCACCCGCCTTCTGCAAGATGTCCAGCTCGGAATCGTCGACGGTCCGCACCAGCACCGGCAGCGCCGGCGCCAGCTCCTGAACGTGGTGCAGCACTTTCACCGCCGACGGCGTATTGGCATAGGTCACCACCACCAGCGCCGCGCGGTGGATACCGGCCGCGATCAGCGCCTCGCGCCGGCCGGCATCGCCATAAACCACCGTATCGCCCGCCGCCGCCGCGTCGCGCACGCGATCCGGGTCGAGGTCGAGCGCCACGTAGGTGATGCCCTCGCGTTCCAGCATATGAGCCAGGTTCTGGCCACTACGACCGTAGCCGCAGATGATCGCGTGCTTCTCGGTCTGCAGACTCTGCGCCGCGATCCGGGTCATGTTCAGCGACTGCAACAGCCATTCGTTCGCGGCAAACCGCAGCACGATCGCGTCGCTGTACTGGATCAGGAACGGCGCGGCCAGCATCGACAGTAGCATCGACGCCAGGATCACCTGGATCAGCACCGGGTCCACCAGCCCCATGCCATCTATCTGGTTCAGCAGCACGAAACCGAATTCGCCCGCCTGCGCCAGCCCAAGGCCGGTGCGGATCGCCACCCCCTGGCGCGAGCCGAACAGCCGCGCCAGCACTGCGATCAGCACCAGCTTGAACAGGATCGGCACGATGAGCAGCGCGAGCACGAGCCAGACGTGGTCGAACACCACCCGGACGTTCAGCAACATGCCGATCGTGACGAAGAACAGCCCGAGCAGCACGTCCCGGAACGGCTTGATGTCCTCTTCCACCTGATGGCGGTAGGGCGTTTCCGAAATCAACATACCCGCCATAAACGCGCCGAGCGCCATCGACAGGCCCAGCCGCTCTGTCAGCGCGGCCATGCCCAGCGTGACCAGCAGCAGGTTCAGCATGAAGAGTTCCTGCGACCGGCGTGCCGCCACGACGTGGAACCAGCGGCTCATCAGGCGCTGGCCCAGGAAGAAGATCGCGCCCAGGGCCACGGCAATCTTGACCGTGGCCAGCCCCAGCGCGAACGCCAGGTCTCCCGGATCGCGCGACAGCGCGGGGATCACAATCAGCAGCGGCACCACGGCCAGATCCTGGAACAGCAGGATGCTGATGATGTTGCGCCCGTGCTCGCTTTCCAGCTCCATGCGCTCGGAAAGCATCTTGGAAACGATGGCCGTGGACGACATGGCCAGCGCGCCGCCCAGGGCCACGGATGCCTGCCAGGACAGCGGAAAAAGCCAGTTGAACATCCAGCTCGCCGGCACCACGGCCAGCATCGACAGGATGACCTGTGATCCGCCCAGCCCGAACACCAGCCGCTTCATCGCGCGCAGCTTGGCCAGGCTGAACTCAAGCCCGATCGAGAACATCAGGAAGACCACGCCGAATTCGGCCAGGTATTTGGTCTGGCCCGAATCGCTGGCCAGGCCAAGGGCGTGCGGGCCGATCAGGATGCCCACCGCCAGATACCCGAGCATCGGTGGCAGTTGCAACATGCGGAACGCCACCACGCCAAACACGGCAGCGGCCAGCAGCACCAGGGTCAGTTCCAGCGGAGAATGCATCGGCGATTGAAAAGTACCAGCCGGGCACGCGCGCCGTCCCGGCATTTGCGCCCTGCCGGCGAAACACGGCAAGCGCGGCGGTCGTCACAGCGGCAAAAGGCTCGAAAGCCGGGCCAGACGCCATCGCATTCGTTGGTATACTCCGACGCCATGATAGCCAATTTCGATGCGGATCGAGCACTCCGGCTCGCCCGCCAGACCCTTGAAATCGAAGCCGAGGCCGTTTCCGCGCTGGCCGGACGGCTCACGCCCGCGTTCACCAAGGCGGTGGAGATGATTCTCGGCTGCACCGGGCGCGTCGTCGTGTCCGGCATCGGCAAGTCGGGCCATATCGGCCGCAAAGTGGCCGCCACGCTGGCATCCACCGGCACGCCGTCCTTCTTCGTGCACCCCGCCGAGGCCAGCCATGGCGACCTCGGCATGATCACGCGCGACGATGTCCTGATCGCCTTCTCCAATTCCGGTGAAACGGCCGAACTGCTGGCGATCATTCCGATCGTCAAGCGCATCGGCGCCGGGTTGATCTCCATCACCGGGAACGCCGAATCGAACCTGGCCAAACTGTCCAACGCCCACCTCGACGGCGCTGTGGCTCAGGAGGCCTGCCCGCTGAACCTCGCCCCGACCGCCAGCACCACCGCGGCGCTGGCGCTGGGTGACGCGCTGGCCGTGGCGGTGCTCGACGCGCGCGGCTTTGGCGAAGACGACTTCGCGCGCTCGCACCCAGGCGGCGCGCTGGGCCGCAAGCTGCTCACCCACGTGCGCGACGTGATGCGCACTGGCAATGCGGTGCCCGCGGTACGTGAAAGCACGCCGCTGGCCCAGGCCCTGATGGAAATCACCCGCAAGGGCATGGCCATGACCGCCGTGGTGGACCCCGACGGCCGCGCCGTGGGCGTGTTCACCGACGGCGACCTGCGCCGCCTGCTGGAAACGCCGCGCGACTGGAAGACCGTGCCGATCGGCGAGGTCATGCACCGCAACCCCCACACCGTGCATCTCGACAAGCTCGCCGTGGAAGCCGTGCAGATCATGGAAACGAACCGCATCAACCAGTTGCTCGTCGTCGATGACGACGGCCACCTGGCGGGCGCGCTCCACATCCATGATCTGACCCGGGCCAAGGTCATCTGATCAATGCCAGAGTTCCTGTCCAGAATCACCGGCCTGATCATGCGGCTGCTGCCGCTGCTGTTGATGGCGATCGTTGCCGGCAGCACGTTCTGGCTCGTGCAGATCAACTCGCCGCACGAAGCCACGGCGCAGGCACAGGTCAAGCGACACGTCCCTGACTACTATATGGACCGCTTCTCGGCCACGGAACTGGCCGAGGATGGCAACACCAAGATCCGCTTCACCGGCGTGAAGATGGTCCATTTCGAGGACGACCAGACCTACGAGGTGACCACGCCGGCCATGCGCAACTACGAGCCGGATCGCCCGCCGGTTACCGCCAACGCGAATCGCGGCGTGATGAATGCCGAGGGCTCGATCATCGACCTGTACGGCAATGCGTTCATCGTGCGCCAGGCGGGTACCGATGTGTCGAAGGACCCGCGCATGACGGCGGCGTCGCAGTACTTTCAGTTGCTGATCAACGACGACATCGTCAAGACAGACAAGCCCGTGGAACTGACGCGCGGACCGTCGGTAATGAACGCCAACGGCCTGATCTTCAACAACGTCACCCGCGAAGTACAATTGCTGGGTAACGTTCGCGGCACCATCATCATGAATTCGCCGGGGCAGGCCAGTGCCCAGTGACATCGGGATTTGCGCCCCGCCGTCCGCCTGACTGCTGCCTTTCCCTTTCAGCAAAGCCAAAAATGACTGCTTCCCTGACGACATCGTCCTGTCGCCGCACCGCGCCCGCCCTGATGGCGGCCATCGCCGCCATCGGCCTGTTCCTGGCCCAGCCTGCTTTCGCCGAGCGCGCGGACCAGACCAAGCCGCTGGTGCTGGAAGCCGACAACGCCAGCTATGATGACGTCAAGCAGATCTACACGCTGACCGGCAACGTGGTGCTGACCAAGGGCACGATGGTGCTGAAGTCTGATGCCGCCGAACTGCGCACCGACCCCGAGGGTTATCAGTACGCCATCGCCACCTCCAAGCCGGGCCACCAGGCCTATATCCGCCAGAAACGCGACGGCGTGGATGAGTACATCGACGGCTGGGGCGACCGCATCGAATATGACGGCAAGTCGGAGATCAACAAGCTGATCGGCAATGCACGCGCGGCGCGTGTTTCCGGTGTCGGCGCGAAAATCCTGGACGAAATCCGCGGCGCGGTGATCACGTACGACAGCCGCAACGAGTTCTATACCGCCACCGGCGGCGATAACAATGCGTCCGCCGGGAACCCTTCTGGCCGCGTGCGCGCCGTGCTGTCGCCGCGCGCGAACCCGGCCAGCGCGCCGGCCGGCGCGCCGCTCGACCTGAAGCCGTCCTCGCAGCCGGCCAAGCCCTGACCGTTTCAAGCTCCATCCGTACCCGATGAACGATACCGCCACGCTCGCCGCCCAGGCTTCTTCCGCCCCATCCACGGATAGCAGCACGCTGGTCGTGCGCCATCTGAAGAAACGCTATGGCTCGCGCACCGTGGTCAAGGACGTCTCGCTCGACGTCAAAAGCGGCGAGGTCGTCGGCCTGCTCGGCCCGAACGGCGCGGGCAAGACCACGTCGTTCTACATGATCGTCGGACTGGTCGCGCTGGACGAAGGCGATATCGTGCTCGATGGCCAGCACATCAGCGGCCTGGCCATCCACGAACGCGCGCGCATGGGACTGTCCTATCTCCCGCAGGAAGCTTCGGTCTTCCGCAAGCTCAACGTCGAGGAGAACATCCGCGCGGTGCTGGAACTGCAGGTGGTCAACGGCAAGTCGCTGCCCAAGCAGGAAATCGATCGCCGGCTCGACTCGCTGCTCGATGACCTGCAGATCGCCCACCTGCGCAACAACCCGGCGCTGTCGCTGTCGGGCGGCGAGCGCCGCCGCGTGGAAATCGCGCGCGCGCTGGCGTCGGCGCCGCGCTTCATCCTGCTCGACGAACCATTCGCGGGCGTGGACCCGATCGCCGTGGGCGAGATCCAGCGCATCGTCAGCTTCCTCAAGGCACGCAACATCGGCGTGCTGATTACCGACCACAACGTGCGGGAAACGCTGGGCATCTGCGACCACGCATACATCATCAGCGAAGGCACCGTGCTGGCCGAAGGACAGCCCGAGGAAATCATCGCCAACGAGTCCGTGCGACGCGTCTATCTGGGCGAAAACTTCCGCATGTGATCAAGCGGCCGCGACGCCGCCTTGCAGCATTCGTCAACTAGCCGTTGGCGATCACGAAGTGCCAGCGATAGGTGATAGCAATTTCCGTTCCAACAACGGGAAGATGCGCATAGAATAGGTCGCATGAAACCATCGCTTCAGCTTCGACTTTCCCAGCATCTGGCTCTGACTCCACAACTGCAGCAGTCCATCCGGCTGCTGCAGTTATCCACACTGGAGCTGCAACAGGAAGTCGAGCAGGCGCTGACCGAGAATCCACTGCTCGAACGCGAGAACGACTGGATCGAAAGCCCGCTGCGCGTGGCCGCGGACGGGTCGGTCAACGTGCAAAGCGCCCCGGCTCCGGCATCTTCCGAACCGCAAGGTAATGGCGACGATCGCGCGAACGGCGCCAACGGCGAAGACGACAGCTACGGCGACAGCTCGGGTGACGATTACGGCAGCGACTGGAGCCTGGACGATTTCGCTCGCCGGCCTCAGGGCGACGAGGACGAGAAGACGCCGATGCAGCTTCGCGAAGCGGAACCCACGCTGCGCGAGTACCTGATGGAACAGCTCACGCCGCTGAAGATCTCCACGCGCGACAAGGGCCTGGCCATCTTCCTGATCGAGTCGCTGGACGACGACGGCTACCTGGGCGCAACGCTCGACGAGATCTGCTCGGAACTACCCAAGGAACTCGAATTCGAAGTCGATGAAGTGCAGGCGATACTGACCCTGCTGCAGAGCTTCGACCCTCCTGGCGTGGGTGCGCGCAACGCCGCAGAATGCCTCACCTTGCAACTGCGCCGTCTGCAGCATCCACAGCGGGACCTTGCATTATCGATCGTCAACCACCACCTGGAGTTATTGGCCGTGCGTGACTACACGCGGCTCAAGAAAGCCCTGCAGGTTGACGAAATTGCACTTAAGGCCGCGCACGATCTGATCCGCTCGCTCGCACCGTATCCCGGACATGCCTACAGCCGTCCGGAAGCGGACTTCGTGGTACCGGATGTGTTCGTGCGCAAGAGTGGCAGTAGCTGGATCGCGCAGCTCAATCCCGACGTGATGCCGCGTCTGCGCATCAACGACATGTATGCGCAGATTTTGCGCGGTGCAAAAGGGGAAGCGGGCGCGGCCGGGCTGCAGCAGAAGCTCCAGGAGGCGCGGTGGCTCATCAAGAACATTCAGCAGCGTTTCGACACGATCCTGCGTGTTGCGCAGGCAATTGTGGAACGTCAAAAGAACTTTTTCTCGCACGGGGAAATCGCGATGCGCCCCTTGGTTTTGCGGGAGATTGCCGATACACTGGGTCTACACGAGTCGACCATTTCCCGGGTGACTACGAATAAATACATGGCCACGCCGATGGGTACTTTCGAGTTGAAGTACTTCTTTGGTAGCCACGTCTCCACGGAGACTGGCGGCGCGGCCTCATCCACGGCGATCCGCGCGCTGATCAAGCAACTGATAGGAGCCGAAGAACCCAGGAATCCCCTTTCCGACAGCCGCATCGCCGAGTTGCTGGGCGAACAGGGCTTTGTGGTCGCACGCCGCACGGTGGCCAAGTACCGCGAAGCGCTGAAGATCCCCGCAGTCAATCTCCGCAAGACTTTGTAGCCGAGCCGCAACCGCCTGCCTGGTGCGGCTCTTTCAGAAGGAGAAGCGCTATGAACTTCAAGATCAGTGGACACCACCTCGACATCACGCCGCCGCTGCGTGAGTATGTGGAAACGAAACTGGAGCGAATTGTCAGACATTTCGATCAGGTCATTGGCGTAAGCGTGCTGCTATCCGTAGACAACCACAAGGAAAAGGACAAGCGTCAGTACGCGGAAATCAACCTGCACCTCAAGGGCAAGGACATCTTCGTCGAAGCGCATCATGAAGACCTTTATGCTGCAATCGACTGTCTGGTCGACAAGCTCGACCGCCAAGTGATCCGCTACAAGGACCGCGTGCAAGGGCATGACCGGGAAGCGGTCAAGTACCAGATGGCTGCCGAACAACTACAACAACAATAAGTCGGCGGCGACACCAGGTCGCCCCTGAGAGGATAGATAGGAAGAGCAAAGCCGCGCATCTGCGCGGCTTTTTTGATGGGCGCGATGCGGATGCGCCGCTGGCGCACCCGTTACCTGAGTACCAGCCCTGCAACATTTGGTCAGCCGGGGGTGTTCGCAACTGACGCCGCTCGGTGTATGCTGCGCCATACAACAACTACAGACAGGACGGCCCCGGACAACCGGCCCGGCATTCCGCGTGGCGAAAGATCGCGCGACGGCGGGTGCAGTTTTCTGGGTGGGCAATCCGACCGGCAAGCTCGCGGCACCACTCGCGGCGCCGGCGCCGCAGCGCACAAGTGCGCAGTGGCCCTGCTCTATAATGGCCGGACGCTCCAATGCGGGCGTCCTTTTGCGCTCAATAGCCTGAATTGCCCAACGCAGCGGGACGACTCATGTGCGTCGGCTCGCCTTTCTGACTCCTCGTGCATCGCCCATGAATCGTTTGGCCAAATTGCTGCCACCCGGCAACATTAATCTCGACGTCACCGTCACCAGCAAGAAGCGGGTCTTCGAGCAAGCCGGGCTCCTGTTCGAGAACAACCATGGCGTGGCCCGGGCCACCGTGACCGACAACCTGTTCGCGCGCGAATCGCTCGGGTCCACCGGTCTTGGCGCCGGCGTCGCCATTCCGCATGGTCGCATCAAGGGACTCAAACAGCCCCTGGCTGCCTTCATGCGCCTGGCCGAGCCGATCCCGTTCGAATCGCCCGACGGCAAACCGGTGGCGCTGCTGATCTTCCTGCTTGTGCCCGAGCAGGCCACCCAGCAGCATCTGGAAATTCTTTCGGAAATCGCCCAGTTGTTGTCGGACCGGGAAATGCGCGAAGGACTGGCCACGTTACCCACGCCCGAAGCGGTCCACGAATTACTGACCCAGTGGCACCCCTGACACGACGGCAGGCCAGCGCAGCCTGACGCGATACCCGCGATACAGCCCCTCCCGAAAAGTCATCCCGCATGGAACTCACCGGCGTCACCTCCCAGTCGATCTTCGACGACAACGCAGCCGACATCAAACTCTCCTGGGTCGCCGGTCTGGAAGGGGCCGATCGAGCCTTCGACGTGGAATTCGCGCGTGAGGCGACATCGGCAGCCGATCTGGTCGGCCACCTGAACCTCATCCACCCGAACCGGATTCAGGTGCTCGGCAAACCCGAGATCCTTTACTACCAGCGCCTCGACGACGAACCCCGCAAACGTCAGATGGGCGAGCTGATCCTGCTCGAGCCGCCATTCCTGGTGGTGGCGGATGGCATGGAGCCGCCGCCCGATCTGGAACTGCGCTGCACGCGCTCGTCGACTCCGCTGTTCACGACGCCGGTATCCTCGGCGGCCGTCATCGACCACCTCCGCCTGTACCTGTCGCGCATCTCCGCGCCGCGCGTCACCATGCACGGCGTGTTCCTCGACATTCTCGGCATGGGCGTGCTGATCATGGGTGAGTCGGGCCTTGGCAAGAGCGAACTGGGCCTGGAACTGATCTCGCGCGGACATGGCCTGGTGGCCGACGACGCCGTCGATTTCGTGCGGCTTGGCCCGGATTTCATTGAGGGCCGCTGCCCGCCGCTGCTGCAGAACCTGCTTGAAGTCCGCGGCCTGGGCCTGCTCGACATCAAGACGATCTTCGGTGAGACCGCCGTGCGGCGGAAGATGAAGCTCAAGCTCGTGGTGCAATTGGTGCGCCGCAACGACGGCGAATTCGAGCGCCTGCCGCTTGATTCCCAGTACCTCGACGTTCTTGGCCTCCCGATCCACATGGTGAAGATCCAGGTGGCAGCTGGCCGAAACCTTGCCGTGCTGGTGGAAGCCGCCGTCCGCAATACGATACTGCGCCTGCGTGGCATCGATACCCTGCGCGACTTCATGGACCGTCAGCGGGCAGCGATGCAGGCCGACGTGGTTTCCCGCGGCCAGGGTCGGCTGCTCTGATCAGACAATTCCGGCCGTTTTGTGAAACGCCGGCGTCGCTTTCAATTGCTTACAAGCGGCCGGCCTCCCCTCGTCAACGCGCTTTGGGCGCGCGCCGTTTTGTGCTTCAATGGGCATCGAGCCCAGTCCGGTACCGCCAGCCGCCGTGCTGCATCCTGAAGGTCGGCGTCCGGCCATGATGTGTTTCCACAGCCAGGAGAGAAGCATGAAGAAACTGATCGCGATGTGCGTGCTGGTTACCCCTCTGTTCGCCACGGGCGCGTTCGCCCAGGGCGCCTCGGCCCCGGCCGCTGAAAAATCTGGCAAGGCCCCGACCGCGCAGCAGGAAAAGATGTCGGCCTGCTCGAAGCAGAACAAGGGCAAGAAGGGCGACGACTACAAGAAGTCCATGAGCGATTGCCTGTCGGGCAGCGCACCAGCCGCCGCACCGGCCGCACCGAAGACCCAGCAGGAAAAGATGTCGGCCTGCTCGAAGGAAAACAAGGGCAAGAAGGGCGACGACTACAAGAAGTCCATGAGCGATTGCCTGTCGAAGCCGGCGGCCTGATCCGCCAGATCTGATAGATCCCGTGGCAATGATGGCGAATCGGCGACGATTCGCCATTTTGCTTTAGGGCAGGTGTCATGACGCCGCCATCACGCGATGCTATGCTTGCATCGCTATGCGGATCATCCTTATCACCGGAATTTCCGGCTCGGGCAAGTCAGTCGCGCTGAACGTACTGGAAGACGCGGGGTACTACTGCGTCGACAACCTGCCGGCCCAGTTCATCCCCGATCTCGCCTGCTACCTGGCGGAACAGGGCTACTCACAGCTTGGTGTTGCCACCGACATCCGCAGCCGCGAATCGCTCGCGCGACTGCCCGATACGGTGCGAGAGCTGGCCGCGAACCATCAGGTACAGGTGCTGTACCTGACCGCCAGCACCGATGCGCTGGTTCAGCGCTACTCGGAAACGCGCCGGCGCCACCCGCTTTCGGCACAAGTCGAAGTTGGCACGGCCGCTGGCACGCCCAACGATACCTCGCTGATCGAGGCCATCGAGAAGGAGCGGGAGCTGCTAAGCCCGCTGGCGGAATCGGCCCACCGCATCGACACCAGCAACGTGCGCACCAATACGCTGCGCAGCTGGATCAAGGAACTGATTCAAGACGAGAACGAGAACAAGAACAGCCAGCAGCTCACGCTGCTGTTTGAATCGTTCGGGTTCAAGCACGGCGTGCCCAGCGACGCCGATCTCGTCTTCGACGTGCGCTCCCTGCCGAACCCCTATTACGATCTCGCGCTGCGCCCGCTCACCGGGCGCGATGCGCCAGTCATCGACTTCCTGCAGAGCCAGCCGATGGTGCTGGCCATGGCCGAGGATATCCGCGCCTATGTGGAGAAGTGGCTGCCGAGTTTCATTGCGGACAACCGCAGCTACCTGACCGTCGCCATCGGCTGCACCGGAGGCCAGCACCGTTCCGTGTTCATCGCGGAAAGACTTGCCAACTACTTCCGGGCACATGGTAATGTGCTGGTCAGACACCGCGAGTTGGCCCCCGCTGGCTGACGCGCGGCGCCCCGCCGTTTTCCCATGACTGGAGCCGGCCAACCGCATGTCGACCTTTCTTTCCGGCACCGCATCCGATTCCGCCACCCTGGATGCGCTGCCGCTGTTCCCTCTGCACACGGTCCTGTTTCCAGACGGCCGTCTGCCTCTCCGTGTATTCGAGAAACGCTACGTCGACATGGTGCGCAACTGTATGCGCGACCATCTGCCGTTCGGCGTCTGTCTGATTGCCACCGGAGAGGAAGTCGCGCAGCCGGGCCAGACCACCGAACCCGAATCCATCGGCTGTCTTGCGGAGATCGTCGATTGCAACGTGGAGCAACTCGGCGTCCTGCTGATTGAAACGCGCGGACGCCAACGCTTCCGGGTGCTGTCCCACGCCACGCGTGATGACGGCTTGCTCGTGGCGAGCGTGGAACTGCTGCCTCCGGATGTCATCGACTGCAAGCTGGAATTGCTGGGCGAGTGCCTGGCCGCGTTGCGTCGAATCGTGACCTCGCTCCACACGGACCAGCCCGACAAGCCGAAACTGCCCTTCGGAGAGCCCTATCTCTGGGACGATCCGAGCTGGGTGGTCAACCGGCTGTGCGAGTTGTTGCCGGTGCCACTCAAGGCCAAGCAGATGCTGATGGAGCTACCTGATGCCGGCGTGCGCATCGAGATCGTGCATCGCTACATGCGACAGCACCACATCGTCTGAGCCGCCTTCTGAGCCGCCTTCCGAGCGGGCAACTCAGAAAAGTCCGAGTCTCGCCTGATCTTCCAGCAGCTTGCGCACCGGGGCCGGAGTGCCCAGCATGTCGAGATCGTCAAGAGACAGCCACCGGCTCGCGGCATTACCCTCAAGCGCGACGGCGTCCAGATCGACGCGAATCGCGCGAATCATCAGGCGAAAATGGGTAAACACATGCGTCAGTTCGCCAGCCAGATACGCGCGTGCAGGCGAGCCATACGCGCGGGCTAACTGCAGCGCCGACTCCTCGGCGACCTCCGAATCGAACGGTACCGCGTCGACCGGCATTTCAGGCAGACTCCACAAGCCGCCCCAGATGCCGCTGCTGGGACGCAACTGCACGAGCACATCGCGTCCATGCCGGACGATCAGCATCACAGCGCTGCGCTCCGGAATCGCCGCGCGTGGCTTCGGCGTGGGCAGCACGGCGGTGAGGTTGTCCTTGCGGGCCACGCAATCGGCCACGAGCGGGCACGCCTCTGCGTCGGCCAGACAGGCTGGCTTGCCGCGCGAGCAGATCGTGGCGCCGAGGTCCATCAATCCCTGCGTGTAGGCCACCATGTGATCTGCCTGATGACGTCCGGCAGGCGGCAGCGCCTGTTCGGCCAGCGCCCACATCCGATTCTCGATCGCGCGCTCGCCGGGATAACCGTGAATGCCGAACACACGCGCGAAGACGCGCTTGACGTTGCCGTCCAGGATCGGAGAACGAACGCCGGCACTGAACGCCGCGATCGCCGCAGCCGTGGAGCGACCGATGCCGGGCAGCGTTACGAGCACCTCTGGGGCGGTCGGAAACACGCCAGCGTGCTCATCCACCACGGTCTTGGCGCAGCGATGAAGATTGCGCGCGCGCGAGTAGTAGCCCAGCCCGGCCCACAAGGCCATGACCTCGTCGGCAGACGCTGCCGCCAGAGCGGCAACCGTGGGCAGCGCCGTCACGAAGCGCTGGAAATACTCGATCACCGCTGCCACCTGCGTCTGCTGCAGCATGATCTCGGACAGCCAGATGCGGTACGGATCGCGAGTGTTCTGCCAGGGCAGGTCGTGTCGGCCGTGCTGGCGCTGCCACGTCACCACGCGCATACCGAAATCGGATGGCACGGCGATGGTCTCGGGCATGGTGGGGGCGGCGGCAGGCTTGCGGGGCATTGCGGGATCTTGAAAAGAAAAAGCGCCGCTCACAGGCGGCGCCACATGATACATCGGCGGTTGCAATACCCTTCCCAGATCGCCGGGTCTGCCCCCTCTCCCACAAGTGGACGAGGGGGACGCTCCGACTACGCCGCGCGCGCCGTTGCTTCCGGGGGCACGTCCACCAGCCTGCGCGCGAAGCTCTCGATCTTCGTGCTCCGCTCATCGAGGCCGTTCAGCACTTCCTCAAGTTCGGCAATGCGCGATTCCAGCGTGTCCGTGGCCTCGTGGATGCGCTCGATCGAATCGACGCGTCGGCGCAATTGCTTCTGGTGCTCGCGTACCTGCGCCTCGAGCGGCGTCATCACCGACTTCAGCCAGATCTCGATATCGCGATTCAGATCGCGGAAGTTCTCGAGCACGCGGCTGGCCATCGTCGCGAATGCGTTCTGCACCAGTTGCGGACGCGAGCGCGTCAGCATGTGCACGGCGCCGAAATGCGTGTTCACCAATTGCAGCGTTTCCTGCAGTTCGTTGGTATAGCGCGACGTCACGAACTGCATCGGCGAAGGCAGCGTGAAACCATGTTCGGCATTGAAGCGCCGATACATGCTTTCAACGAGCTGGTGCAGGCCAACGATCTTCTGATCGGCGTCGGTAATCAACCCGGTAAGCTGGCCGAACAGCGCTTCCATGTCCTCGCGCAGGCCGCGCGAGAAGAAGCGCTCCTTCATCTGCTCGCGCGCATCGCGCATCGTGCGGCGAACGTCGCGCAGTTGCAGGCTCTTGATGATGTCCGCGCTATGCCGCCCGAATACCAGCCGCAGCGCCTGGAATTTCGCGATGCTCTGCTCGAACTCCTCCTTCTCGCTCTGCACGCGCATCAGCATGTGCTTGACCATCGCATGGTTCTTGCCACGCAGGCCGCGTAACTCGAACAACTGCTCGACGATATCGCGCCGGCGGCTCTGCAGCAGTTGCTGGGCGCCGCGCGACATCTCCTGTACCAGGCGCTGTACCTGGTCGGCCACGATCTCGCGCCGCTGCGGAATGAGCTGGTCCGACAGCACGTGCTCGAACTGCATCAAGTTGCTGCGCACGAGCATCGGCTCGTCGTTGGTGACCTTGGCCACCAGCCCCTTCTGTGCCGATACCGGGTAGACCCGGCGTTCCTCGATGCCGAGCGTCTGCGCGGTCGTACGGACCTGGCGCGAAATCTCCGACGCGATCTCGGATGATGACTTGAGCGGGTCCCAGAGACCATCGATCTTGTTCAACACGGCCAGGCAACCGCGGCGATGGCCGGCGCCCACATGGCTGCGCCAGAGATCGAGGTCGCTCTTGGTCACGCCGGCATCGGCGGCCAGCACGAATACCACCACGTGCGCATCGGGAATCAGGCGCAGCGTCAGTTCGGGCTCGGTACCGATCGCGTTCAGGCCCGGCGTGTCCAGGATCACCAGACCCTGGCGCAGCAACGGATGCGGGAAGTTGATCACCGCATGGCGCCAGCGCGAGATCTCCACCATGCCATCGGCATCCACCGCCCAGGCGGCATCCGGATCGTTCTCGTTGTACAGGCCCAGCGCCTCGGCCTCGGCCGGGCTCACGCGCGTGGTCTCCACGACGTGCTGGAACGCAGCCAGCATGCCATCGGGCGACGACGGGTCGAGCGGTACCGTGGTCCAGTGAGAATTCGCGGAACCGGGCTCCATGAAGTCCGCCGTGGACGCGTCCTGCAGGCGCGTCTCGATCGGCAGCAGCCGGATGCACGGCACCTCGTTCTCGTCGTAGCGCAACTCCGTCGGGCACATCGTGGTGCGGCCGGCCGATGACGGCAGGATGCGTCGACCGTAGTCGGCAAAGAAGATGGCGTTGATCAGTTCGCTCTTGCCGCGCGAGAACTCGGCGATGAAAGCGACCTTGAGCCGGTCGCTCCTGAGCACGTTCTGGATGCGCTGCACGCGGTCTTCCGCGGTGGCGTCATAGAGATCGTATTGCTGCAGCCAGGACTGGAAGTCGGCGAGAGAATGAAGAACCCCGGTTCTCCAGGCGCCATATTGTTCGAATTGCTGTGCGAGGCTCGTCATGGAGTGGTTCGCTTTTCGGCTCGGATTTATTGGTTTCGGGCTCGTATTGCACAACTGGCCCCGGGATGGTTCCACTGACCCTGCGGTCCCTTGGCAAGTCGACGGCCAGGTCCATGCCCCATCGGCAGGGTGGCTTGGCGCATTTTGTAACTTTTTATGTCTGCGCACACGATACAGGTTTCTTGCACGATTTTGTGGAATTCACGCCCCTTACGGCATTCCACCTGCGCGAGTGTTGCGCCGACCCATCGGCAGGCGATTTCAACAAGAAATCCAGACCGGTTCGGCGTGTGCCAGACCGTCCCGGACAGGCTTTGCGCCCCGGCGACGGGTCAGTGCTGGCAGTGCGGGCAATAGAACGTCGATCGCTGGCCCTGCAGGATCTGACGGATCGGAGTGCCGCAAATGCGACATGGCTCGCCGGCACGATCGTAGACAAAACAGTCGAGCTGGAAATAGCCACTGCTGCCGTCGCTGCCGACGAAGTCGCGCAATGTGCTGCCGCCGCGTGCAATGGCCTCCGCCAGCGTCTCGCGCACGGCAACGGCCAGCTTCTCGCAGCGCGCCAGGCTCAGCCGCCCGGCCTGCGTGGTCGGCCGAATGCCGGCGCGAAACAAGCTCTCGGAGCAGTAGATGTTGCCAACGCCGACGACGACGTCGCCCGCCAGCAGAGCCTGCTTGATCGCCATGGAACGCCCGCGCATGCCTCGATGAAGCCATGCGCCATCGAAGCGCGGGTCGAAGGGCTCGATGCCGAGCCTGCTCAGCAGCGGATGCCCGGGCAGGTCCGATTCGGCAAGCGGCGTCCAGAGAATGGCGCCGAAGCGGCGCGGGTCGCGGAAACGCAGGACAACCGGCTCGGCCTTCGCGGTATCCGGGCCGGCAGCCAGCAACAGGTCGAGATGATCATGCGCGCCCGGCGCGGGCGGATCCGGATAGACGCGCAGCGTGCCCGTCATGCCCAGGTGCACCAGCAGCCAGCCGGGCGCGGCGTCCTCGCCTGTCCCCGCCCGGGTGGCGTCGACCGGCGGCAGGCATTCCAGCAGCAGATACTTGCCGCGTCGCTCGATACGGCCGATGGTGCGGCCCGTCAGTCGCGCCTCCAGTTCCGGCTCGACCGGCCAGCGCAAGCCCCGGTGGCGCACGGTCACATCGGTAATGCGGCGGCCCACTACGTGCGGCAGCAATCCACGCCGCGTGACCTCGACTTCCGGCAGTTCTGGCATCGCCCCCCCTTATTCCATCCGCCGGCCGGCAGCGGGCTTCCGGACCCTTATCAGCCCTTATCCAATCAATTCCCAAGAACCTCTTGCCTGTTTTCCCGATCCAACGAGGCAGGATTTGCCCTGCCATGTGACCGGAAGCGGCGCACATTGTGCGGGCTGCCGTACGTAGCCAACCCAAGGGCGCCGGGCAAGGCAAGCAGCGCATTGTAGCGGCAGGCTACAATGCCTCCATTGACTGCAACGCCCCCGCGCGCCGGAGCATCGATTTCATGCCGGACCATCTTTCGTCCTTTCAGGCCATGCGCCCGGAATCTTCGCAAATGAAAGCTTTCACTGCCACCGGTCCGACGATTTCCCCCGCCGGACGTTTCCGTCGCCATGCGCGCGCCCTGGGCGTGGCTGCGTGCCTGGCGCTGGTTTCGCTCGCTTCCCATGCCGCACCGGCCAAGGTTGCCCAGAACGATGACGAGGTCATCGACGTTCCAGCGCCGTCGTCGGCAGCACGCGCGCAGCGGACGCCACTACCCAATGTTTCGCTGTCGCCAGACATCCTCTACCGAGTGCTGGCGGCGGAAATCTCGCTGCAACGCGGGATGGCCGGCGCGGCATACCGGACCTATCTTGATCTTGCTCGCGAAACGCGTGACCCGAGACTGGCCCAGCGCGCCACCGAAATCGCATTCAACGCGCGCAGTTCGCAGCAGGCGCTGGATGGCGCCCGGCTCTGGTCCGACCTGGCGCCGAAATCGCCGGCAGCAAGCCAGGTCCTGGCAACACTGCTCGTGCTCAACGGACGCTGGGAGGAAGCCGAGCCCCTGCTGAGCCGCCAGCTGGCGACGGCGCCAGCCGCGCATCGCGGGGACGCCATCCTGCAATTGCAGCAGCAGATGTCGCGCACGAGTGACCCCGCAGGCGCAGTCGCCGTGCTCCAGCGCCTGACCGCCAACGATTCGAAGCTGCCGGAAACTCACCTGGCCCTGGCGCGTGCGCAAGAGATGGCCGGAGACAGCCAGGGCGCGCTGACCGAGCTTGATGAGGCGCTTCGGCTCAAGCCGAACCTCGAAGCTGCCGCGCTCATGTCTGCCGAAATGCAAGCCGAATCGGCCCCCGACAAGTCGATCGCGGTGATGAAGCGCTTCCTGGCCAAGTCGCCCTCGTCAGTCAACGGCCACATCACGCTGGCAAGGCTGTATCTGCAGCAGAACGACATGGATTCGGCCCGTGCCGAGTTCGAGGTCCTGCGCAAGGTTGCGCCGACCGATCCGCGTGTGCCGCTGGCTCTGGGGCTGACCAGCCTGCAGGCGCGCAGTTATGACGATGCCGAACGCTATCTGAAGGAGTACCTGCAGATGGCGGAGAAGTCGCCAGCGGCCAACCCCGACATCGCGTACCAGTACCTCGCGCAGATCGCCGAGGAAAAGAAAGACTATCCCGCGGCAATCGACTGGCTCGACCGAATCGAGGACCCGCGCCTGACCCTGGCCGCGCAGGCCAAGCGTGGCCAGTTGCTGGCACGCATGGGCAAGCTCGACGATGCGCAGGCCGTATTTGGCGACATGCTGGCCGACGCCGAAGACATCCCCGATCCCGCGCAGCGCGCCCTGCGCATGGCCGCTATCCGTCAGGCCGAGGTGGCCGCGCTGATGGACAGCAAGGCGTACGACCGCGCGCGCAAGGTGCTGGACGAACGCGTCAAGGCCGAGCCCGACAATGCGGACTGGATCTACGAACTGGCGATGCTCGACGAACGCGAGAAGCGCTACGACAGCATGGAGCGTGGCCTGCTCAAGGTGATCGCGCTGCAGCCCGACCAGAAGCAGGGCTACAACGCGCTCGGCTACTCACTGGCCGACCGTAACGAGCGTCTGCCGGAAGCGCGCAAGCTGCTCGAACGCGCATCCGAGCTCGGACCGGATGATCCCTACATCATGGACAGCCTGGCGTGGGTCAAGTACCGTCAGGGCGAACTGCAGCCCGCGGCGGATCTGCTCAAGAACGCGTTCGCCAAGGCCCCTGAGGCCGAAATCGGCGCGCATCTGGGCGAGGTGCTCTGGCAACTCGGCCAGCACGACGAGGCACGCAAGACGTGGAACGAGGCGGCGAAGGTCGAGCCAGACAATCAGACGCTGATCGACACCCTGCGCCGTTACAACCAGAACGTCCTGCTGTCGAAGTAGTTCACATCAGGCAAGCACGTCGCACGCCCGGGCCAGCGCCCGGGCGGTTCGTTCTGGCGTGCGCCAATTATCCCAACACTTGAACATGCTCCGATCCCGTCGATTGGCCCTGCTCTGCCTGGCCACACCGCTCTGGCTCGCCGCGTGCGCCAGCGTCGCACCAACGCGCGGCTTCGATGCCGGCGAAACCGCCGCCAGCCAGCTTTACACCGGCCGGTTCTCCGCCAACTACGTCCGCTACGGCCGCAACGAAGGCGTGCAGGGCAGCTTCCGCTGGCAGGAACAAGGCCGCAACGTGCGGCTCGATCTCGTTTCGCCGCTGGGCCAGACGCTGGCCATCGTCACGGCGACCCCATCCGGGGCCACGCTCGACCTGCCTAACGAGGCGCCGCGCAATGCGCCCGAGGTCGACAGCCTGATGGAGCAGGCGCTCGGATTCTCGCTGCCGGTATCTGGCATGCGCGACTGGCTGCATGGCCGCGCCGCGCCGGGCATACCATCGAACATCACGCGCGACGCGAACGGCCGCCCCGACACCCTGCGGCAGAGTGGCTGGACCGTGCGCTACCTGGCCTGGCAGGACACGCCCGAGAACGCCACGCCCACGACCACGCTGCCCCGCCGTATCGACATGGCACGCGATGGCAATGAATCGCCGCTGTCGGTGCGGCTCGTAATCGACCCGGAGAACAAAGAATGACCGTCGGCACGGCCCTGCCGCCACCGGAGCTGCGCAACTGCCCGGCCCCAGCCAAGCTCAACCTGTTCCTGCACGTGACCGGCCGCCGCCCCGACGGCTACCACACGTTGCAGACCGTGTTCCAGCTCATCGACTGGTCTGACACGCTGCACTTTCATCGCCGTGACGATGGCGTGATCACGCGTGTTACCGACATCCCCGGGGTGCCGGCCGATACCGACCTCGTCGTGCGCGCGGCCCGCGCATTGCAGGCGGCCGGCGGCACGCGTTTCGGCGTGGACATCGCCATCGACAAGATCCTGCCCATGGGTGGCGGCATCGGCGGCGGGTCGTCCGACGCCGCGACCACGCTGCTGGCGCTGAACCACCTGTGGGGCGTGAACCTGCCGCGCACAGAACTGATGCGCATCGGCCTTTCGCTCGGCGCGGACGTGCCCGTGTTCGTTTTCGGCCAGAACGCGTTCGCCGAAGGCGTGGGCGAGGAGTTGACGCCAGTGACGCTGCCCGACAGCTGGTTCGTGGTCATCCATCCGCGGCAACATGTGCCGACCGCAGCAATATTTTCGGACGAACGCTTGACAAGGAATTCTCCAATCTCTATAGTTGCGGACTTCGCTGCTTGCACAAACAAATTCGCTTTCGGTCGCAACGATCTGGAAACGATAGCAACAGCGAAGTTCGGCGAAGTTGCCCGAGCCCTTGAGTGGCTGAAAAATTACAGTCCACAAGCAAGGATGACCGGTTCCGGAGCCTGCGTATTTGCCCGCTTTGAAGACGAGCAGACTGCGCAGAGAGTGATGGAAAGGTTGCCATCTGAATGGGATGGCAGGTGTGTGAAAAATTTGTCACATCACCCGCTCGCAACGTTCGCGTAGCAGGTTTTCGCCTGGCGATGTACTGACGGTTTAAAGTCAGCGCAACGACAGACGTTAAAGGTTGTGTAGGGGAGTCGCCAAGTTGGTCAAGGCACCGGATTTTGATTCCGGCATTCGAAGGTTCGAATCCTTCTTCCCCTGCCATTACTTCCTATAGTGTCCAGAGCGGACATGCAGAAATTCGCTGCCGGCATTGCCGGTGGCGCAAAGCCCCCCCAGTAGCAAGACAGGTGCCCCGAATGAGCGTCGAAGGCTTGATGGTATTTACCGGCAATGCCAACCCTAAACTCGCGGAGGCTGTCGTACAGCACCTCGGCATTCCGCTCGGCAAGGCTCTGGTCGGCCGTTTCTCCGACGGTGAAGTCCAGGTAGAAATCCAGGAAAACGTTCGCGGCAAGCACGTCATCGTGCTGCAGTCGACCTGCGCGCCGACCAACGACAACCTGATGGAACTGATGGTGATGGTCGACGCGCTCAAGCGCGCTTCGGCACGCAGCATCACCGCCGCCATGCCCTACTTCGGCTATGCCCGCCAGGATCGCCGCCCGCGTTCGGCGCGCGTGGCCATCTCGGCCAAGATCGTGGCCAACATGCTGGAAGTGGCCGGCGTGGAACGCGTGCTGACGATGGACCTGCACGCTGACCAGATCCAGGGCTTCTTCGATATCCCCGTCGACAACATCTACGCATCCCCGGTCCTGCTTGGCGATCTGCGCGAGAAGAACTATGGCAATCTGCTGGTAGTGTCTCCGGACGTTGGCGGCGTGGTGCGCGCCCGTGCGCTGGCCAAGCAGCTCGACTGCGACCTGGCCATCATCGACAAGCGTCGCCCGAAGGCCAACGTGTCCGAGGTGATGAACATCATCGGTGAAGTCGCCGGCCGCAACTGCGTGATCATGGACGACATGATCGACACCGGCGGCACGCTGTGCAAGGCCGCGCAGGTGCTGAAGGAACGTGGCGCCCAGAAGGTATTCGCGTACTGCACGCACCCGGTGCTGTCGGGTGGCGCGGTTGCCCGCATCGCCGCGTCCGCGCTGGACGAAGTGGTGGTGTGCGACACGATCCCGCTGTCCGACGAAGCCCGTCAGACCGGCAAGATCCGTCAGGTCACGACCGCCCCGCTGCTGGCCGAGACCTTCACCCGGATCGTCCGGGGCGACTCGATCATGTCGCTGTTCGCCGACGCCTGATCGACACTGGTTGGGACGGTACTGGCAGATACCTGCTAGAATATTTGGCTTTACTGCGTTGGCCGCCTGAAAGGGCGGCCAACGTGATTCAGGCGGCGCAATCACTTGATGCGCGCCGCTAGTCGAGGCTGTCTGGTCGCGGACAGCCTTCTTCACATTTGGAGTTGAAAATGAAAGTTATCGCTTTCGAGCGTAGCGTACAGGGAACGGGTGCGAGCCGCCGCCTGCGCAATTCGGGCAAGACCCCCGGCATCATCTACGGCGGCGCCGCCGAACCGAAGATGATCGAACTGGATCACAACGCGCTGTGGCACGCCCTGAAGAAGGAAGCCTTCCACTCGTCGATCCTGGATCTGGAAGTGGCTGGCAAGTCCGAGAAGGCTCTGCTGCGTGCGTTCCAGATGCACCCGTTCAAGCCGCTGGTGCTGCACGTTGACTTCCAGCGCGTGTCGGCCTCCGAGAAGATCCACGTGAAGGTGCCGCTGCACTTCATGAACCAGGAAACCGCTCCTGGCGTGAAGCTGGGCCACGGTATCGTCAGCCACATCCTGAACGATCTGGAAGTGTCGTGCCTGCCGGCCGACCTGCCCGAGTTCATCGAAGTGGATCTGGCCGCAGCCGAGCTGAACCAGACCATCCACCTGTCGGACCTGAAGCTGCCGAAGGGCGTGACCGCCATCACCCACGGCGACGAAAACCCGGCCATCGCCAGCATCACGCTGCCGGCTGGCGCTCAGTCGTCGGAAGCTGCCGAAGGCGGCGAAGAAACGCCCGCTGCCTAAGCGTCTTCGCGCCAGATGCCATAGCGGTCTCGCAACCGCTGGCGCATCAAGAAAGACCGCCGGTTCGCCGGCGGTTTTTTTTCGCGCGGCTTTTTCGTGCGCTTTTTCGCGTATCCTGTGTCGCGTTCCACGGTGCCCTCAGGCGTCCGATTTACCGCATTCCGTTCTCAACGCATGATCAAGCTCATCGTCGGCCTCGGCAATCCCGGGGCGGAGTACGAAGCCACCCGGCACAACGCCGGCTTCTGGCTTGTCGACCAACTCGCCCGCATGGGTGGCACAACCCTGCGCGTGGAAAGCCGCTTTCACGGCCTGGCTGGCCGCGCCCGTTTGTGGGATCAGGATGTCTGGCTGCTCAAGCCTTCCACGTTCATGAACCGCTCTGGCCTTTCCGTGGTGTCGCTGGCGCGCTTTTACAAGATCCTGCCCGACGAGATCGTGGTCGCCCATGACGAAATGGATCTGCCCGCCGGCTCGGCCAAGCTCAAGCGCGGCGGTGGCTCGGGTGGCCATAATGGCCTCAAGGACATTTCAGCGCACCTGACTACCCAGGACTACTGGCGTCTGCGCATCGGCGTCGGCCATCCGCGCAATGCGCCGGGCGGCACGGCCGGCGGCCGCGAGGATGTGGTCAATTTTGTGCTCAAGCCACCACGCAAGGAAGAACAGCAAGCGATCGACGAAGCGATCGACCGCTGCATCGGCCCGCTGGGCACGCTTGCGCGCGGCGAGAGCGAGCGCGCGATGATGGAACTGCACACGGGCCGCTAGCACGCGCCCCGACAGCCGGCTCCAAAGAAAAAACCCCGCAAACCTGACGGTTTCGCGGGGTTTCTCTTTTCTGCTCTTGCCTGTGGGGGCCGGAACGATAGCAGCCGGACAAAAGATCCGGTCAGGCCACGTGCTTGGCTGCCGTGAGCAGCCGATAGCGTTGCATCAGCACCTCGTGCGTTTCGACGTGGTTCGGGTCTTTCGGAATACACGCCACAGGGCATACCTGCTGGCACTGCGGTTCGTCGAAATGGCCGACACACTCGGTGCACTTGCCGGGGTCGATCTCATAGATCTCGGGCCCCATCGAGATGGCTTCGTTCGGGCACTCAGGCTCACAAACGTCGCAATTAATGCAGTCGTCGGTGATCATCAGCGCCATGATATTTCCTTCCTGCGATCCGCCCGCGCCCGACTGGCCACGGAGACGGCATCGAAGGCCTCTATTCTATTCGGCTTTGCCGATCTTCTCCTGAAGCCAGCGCTCCACGGAGGGGAAGACGAACTTGCTGACGTCGCCACCCAGCACCGCGATTTCACGCACGAACGTGCCCGAAATGAACTGATACTGGTCCGAAGGGGTCAGGAACATTGTCTCGACGTCGGGCAGCAGGTAACGGTTCATGCCCGCCATCTGGAACTCGTACTCGAAGTCGGAGACTGCGCGCAGGCCGCGCACGATCACGCGCGCGTTGTTCTTGCGGACAAAGTCCTTGAGAAGTCCCGAGAATCCCTCTACACGCACATTCGGGTAGTGGCCAAGCACCTCGCGCGCGATACCGATACGCTCCTCGAGCGAGAAGAACGGCCGCTTGTTGGGGCTTTGCGCCACGCCAACCACGAGTTCGTCAAAGATATTCGACGCACGGCGGACGAGATCCTCGTGTCCCCGGGTCATGGGATCGAATGTACCGGGATAGACGGCGACGACCATGTTTCCTCCTTTGGGCTGCCCGTTGCCGGCCCACAAATCAGCGAGGCCGAGTCAATGTGATTCTTGCTGCGTGACGGGCGTTAAACAAACAACAGCGGCGTAGTGTAACCCCAAACGGGGCAATTGGAAGTCCATCAGACCGCATTTCTGCCGCGCCGCAGCAGGCCCGCAAACCCTTGTCTGGCATACCAAAGAGGTCGTACGACCCAGGTCAGCCAGCGCCGTTGGCGAGGCGATGCTGCAGCAGGTGGAAATGCACCGCCCCCGCGCGCGCCTGGCGAATGATCTCCAGGGACGCCGGTATCGGCGCATCGGGGCCGATCAGCGCGCGATCCGTTTCGACGTAGATGGCTCCCCCCGGACGTGACAGACGCGCCGCGTGTTCGAGCGCCGGCCCGAGCCAGTCTTCGGCGAAGGGCGGGTCCAGGAATACCACGTCGAAGCTGGCCGCCGGCATCTGCGCGGCTGCGGCGAAGGCGTCGCTGTGGATGATCTTCACCTGCGAGGCATCGAGCCGGTACTGGTTGTCACGGAGTTGGCGCACCACGTGCGGGTTGGCTTCGACCAGCGTCACGGCACTGGCCCCCCGCGACGCTGCCTCGAAGCCGAGCGCGCCCGAACCGGCGAACAGGTCGAGGCAGGTCAGGCCGGACAGGTCCTGGCCAAGCCAGTTGAACAACGTTTCGCGCACACGGTCAGGCGTCGGACGAAGCCCTTCGGTTTCGAGCACCGGCAGCAGCGATCGCTTCCAGCGCCCGCCGATGATGCGCACCTGGGTGGGGGACTTGCGGGGAACAGAAGTTCGCCCGCGCGGTGCGGGCGAAGGTCGGGATTGCGAATTCATCCCGTGATTGTAGAGCCTGCCACGCGCCTGCACAGCAAGGTCGGCCGCCGCAGCGGGTGGCCCGGCCCACACATGGGCGCCAGACCACCCGAAATCACGTGCGACGCATCACTTTTCCGGGCCGCCGACGATCACCGTCGCCATGGCGTCCGGATGCACATGTCGCTGGAATGCGGCGCGCACCTGTTCACGCGTGACCTTGTTGATCTGGCTCGTCCACGTGTCCAGATAATTCAGCGGGAGGCCATACCAGCCGATATTGGCCACGTTGGTCAGTAGCTTGCGGTTGCTGTCGATGCGCAGCGGGAAACCATTGACCAGGTTGTCCTTGGCCGCGCGCAGTTCGACATCCGTGGGGCCCTCCGCCACATACTTCGCGACGATCTCGCGCACCAGCGCCAGCGCCTCGTTGGTGTTTTCCTTCTTGGTCTGCAGCGAGACACTGAACGGCCCCGGCTGCTTGGACGGCGCGAAATAGCTGTCCACGCCGTAGGTGAGTCCGCGCTTCTCGCGAACCTGATCGGTCAGGCGCGAGCTAAAGCCGCCGCCACCGAGCACGTAGTTGCCGACCAGCAACGGGAAGTAATCCGGATCGCCGCGCGCGATGGCGGGCTGCCCGAGCGCCACGCTGGCCTGCTGGGCCGGATGGGGAATCCGCTGCTCGCTGGCCGGGATCGTCATCTGCACGTCTGGCATCGTCGGCGGCGCCGCGCCGGCAGGCAAGCCACGCGTCAGCTCCTCGGCGATCTGTTCGGCCTGTTTGCGGTCGATCGCGCCGATCAACGTCACCACGGCGCGCTTCGCCGTGTAGTTGTCCTGCCAGAATTTGACCAGGTCGTCATGCGTGATCGACCCGACAGTTTCGGCCGTGGCCGATACGCCATATGGATGATTCGGGTAGATCGCCTTCGACAGCTTCTTGTCCGCGATCACGCCCGGCCGTGTGTCGCCCTCGCGGATTGCCGTGATCAGGCGCTGCTTTTCGCGTGCCACCACGGCGTCCGGATAGGTCGGCGCCTTGATTAACTGGGCTGCCAGACGCAGTGACTGCTCACGTTCCGGCGATGCCGTCAGCGTGCGCAGACCGATGCCGCCACGGTCGCCGCCCGCCGCGCCACCAAAATCGGCGCCGGTATCGGCAAAGGCATCGGCGATCTGCGCCTCGTTGCGGGCAGGCTGGCCATCCTGCGCGCCGGCGCCCTTGTCGAGCAGCGCCGCGGTCAGCGTGGCAAGGCCGGCCTTGCCGGGCGGGTCATACCGGCTGCCGGCGTCGAAGTCGATATTGACGTCGAGCATCGGGATCGACGGGCTCGGCACAAAGAACACCTTCGCGCCCGTGGAGGCCGTCCAGCTTTCGATTGGGATGGCTGCGTGAGCAACAGCGCTGGCCAGCAGCGCCGCTGCCCCGAAGGCCGCGCCGGCAAGCCGGCGCAACAGGCGCGGAGACGCAATCGTCATGACAGACAAGGACATTGTTGCTCCTAGTGACGCAGGCCTTCGGGGACCGGGGTCTTGGGCTTGTTGGGGTCGATCGGCTGCGGCAGAAGCGTGGCCACGGTCAGGTTGTCGTCGCTGAAATACTTGGCGGCGACGGCCTGCACCTGGGCCGGCGTGACTTCCTTGATCTTGTCGAGCATGCGGTCGATCTGGCGCCAGGAGATGTCAGAGATTTCCGCCACGCCGATTTCCATGCCCTGCCCGAACACCGAGTCACGCTTGTAGATCTGGCCTGCCACGACCTGGGCCTTGACGCGCTTGAGCTCTTCCTCGGACACGCCGCTCTTGGCGATGCGCTGGATCTCCTCGCGCAGCGCGGCCTCGATCTCTTCCGTGGTGTGGCCGTTGGCGGGCGTGCCGTCGAGCACGAACAGCGAGTCCGCGCGGTTGATGCTGTCGTAGCCGACGTTCACGTCGTCGGCCAGTCGCCGCTCGCGCACGAGTTCACGTGTCAGACGCGCATTGTCGTAGCCGTTCAGCACGGCGGACAGGACTTCCAGCGCGTACGGATCGACATCCTTTTCCACGTCGCGCAGGCGCGGCACCTTGTAGGCCATCACCATGTAGGGATTCTCGGCGGGCGCCTTGACCCAGATGCGCTTGATGCCCTTCTGCGGCGCCTCGATCTGCGTCTTGCGCAGCGGCAGCGGATGCGATTTCAGCTTGCCGTAGTAGCGTTCGGCCAGCGCGCGAACCTCATCCGGCTTGACGTCGCCCGTCACGATCACCATGGCGTTGTTGGGCACGTACCAGGTCTTGTACCAGTCGTGCACGTCCTCGACCCGCATGTTGACGAGGTCGTCCATCCAGCCGATGACCGGGTGCCGGTACGGCATCGCCGTGTAGACCGTGGCCAGCAACTGCTCGTAGACGGTGCCGCGGGGGGAATCATCGGTGCGCAGGCGACGCTCTTCCATCACCACCTTCATCTCTCGCTCGAACTCTTCCTTCTTGAAGATGAGGTTGGCCATGCGGTCGGCCTCGAGCTCCATCATCTTCGGCAGGTATTGCTTGGAGATCTGCTGGTAGTAGAGCGTGAAGTCGCGGTTGGTCAGGGCGTTCTCGCGGCCGCCCAGCAGGGCGATCTGGCGCGAGAACTCACCCACCGGTACCTTCGGCGTGCCCTTGAACATCATGTGTTCGAGCATGTGGGCTACGCCGGTGGTGCCGCTGACCTCGTCGAATCCGCCCACGCGGTAGAAGATCATATGGGCCACCGTGGGCGCCCGATGGTCTTCCTTGACGATCACGCGCAAGCCATTGGACAGGCGGAATTCGGTCGTGCCGGCCTGGGCCTGGCCGACTGTCGTCGTGGGCTGGGCTGGTGGTGGCCCCTGTCGTGGCGAGGCTGATGTGGCGGCACTGGGCGCTTCGCCTGGGGTCTGGGACCACGCAGTGCCGGCCAGGGGGCCGATCAGGGAAGCAAGGATGAGAGAAGAAAGAATACGCCGCGGAAATTTCGCGACACCCGCTCCGGACACGTCAGCGCAATGGTTCATGCGACCCCGTCTGCTAGAATTTTGCCGATTGATTCTACCGGGGTATTGACCCCTTTCCCAATGTTTAGTTTCTGGAAGAAGCGCAAGGCCGAGCCGGCTCCCGAACCGGTCGAGCCGCCCGCGGCCGCCCCCACACCGGCGCCTGCTCCCGCGCCGGCCCCGCTTCCCGCCCCCACCCCGGCTGCGGCACCTGCGGTAACCCCTGTCGCCCCCCCTGTAGCGGTACCCGTTGCAACTCCGGTTTCAGCCCCGGTTTCAACACCGGCGCCGGCTCCAACGCCCGCCCCGGCGCCCGTCCATGTGGCGCCACCCGTGGCACCACCGGTCGTGCCGCCCGTGGCGTCGGCTCCGCCTCCGGCCAGCTATACGCCGCCGGTCATCGAGGAACTGGAGCTAACCCCGCCGCCCGCGCAAACCGCGGAAGCCAAGCGCGGCTGGATGTCGCGACTGCGTGCCGGCCTGTCGAAGACCAGCCGCAACATCGGCGTGCTGTTCGTCGGCGTCAAGGTCGACGAGGCGCTGTTCGAGGAACTGGAAACGGCGCTGCTGATGGCCGATGCCGGCGTGGAGGCCACCGAGTATCTGCTGGGCGAACTGCGCCGCCGCATCAAGAATGATCGTATTGAAACGGCCGAAGGTGTGAAAGCCGCGCTCAAGGACCTGCTGACGCAGCTCCTCAAGCCGCTCGAGAAGACGATGGAACTGGGCCGCGAGCAGCCGCTGGTGATGATGATTGCCGGCGTCAACGGCGCGGGCAAGACCACCAGCATCGGTAAGCTCTGCAAGCATTTCCAGTCCTATCACCAGTCCGTGCTGCTGGCCGCCGGCGACACGTTCCGCGCCGCCGCGCGCGAACAGCTCACGATCTGGGGCGAGCGCAACAACGTGACCGTGGTGGCCCAGGAAAGTGGCGACCCAGCCGCCGTGATCTTCGATGCCGTCAACGCGGCGCGCGCGCGCAAGATCGATATCGTGATGGCGGATACCGCTGGCCGCCTGCCCACGCAGCTTCACCTGATGGAGGAACTCAAGAAGGTCAAGCGCGTGATCGGCAAGTCAATGCCGACCGCACCGCATGAAGTGCTGCTCGTGATCGACGCCAATACCGGTCAGAACGCACTGGCCCAGACGCGCGCGTTCGATGACGCGCTCGGCCTGACCGGCCTGATCGTGACCAAGCTCGACGGCACGGCCAAGGGCGGCATCCTGGCCGCGATCGCGCGCCAGCGCCCGGTACCGGTGTACTTCATCGGCGTGGGCGAGAAGGTCGAGGACCTGCAGCCGTTCAAGGCGGACGAGTTCGCCGAGGCGCTGCTGGGCTGAATCCCGCAGGCACGCAAAAACAAAAACCCCGGTGATAACACCGGGGTTTTTGTTTCTGGCAACGCTACCGATTACTCGCTGTCCGGCTGCGCCCCTGGCGCGGCCTTCTGGAACGCGTCTACCTCCATGCAAGTGGCATGGATCTTCGCGATCGTCGGGAAGCGGCTCACATCGACATTGAAGCGCTGCGCGTTGAATACCTGCGGCACCAGGCAGCAGTCGATCAATGTCGGCGTATCGCCGAACGCAAAGCGACCCACACGCCCCAGTTGCGACAGATTGACTTCGAGCGAGGCAAACCCCTGTTCGATCCAGTGGCGGTACCACGCATCCTTGGCCTCCTCCGACACCTTGAGCTCGTGCTTGAGGTACTTGAGCACGCGCAGGTTGTTGAGCGGATGGATCTCGCAGGCGATTTCCTGAGCCAGGCCGCGCACGACCGCACGCTCGAACGGGTCCTTCGGCAGCAGCGCCGGCTCCGGATGGGTTTCGTCGAGATACTCGATGATCGCCATCGACTGGATCAGGGGCCTGCCATCGACCACGAGCGTCGGCACCACGCCATCGGCATTCAGCGCGCGATACTCGGGCTTCAGCTGCATGCCGCCTTCCCTCAGCAGATGCACACCCTTGTAGTCATAGGGCAAGCCCTTCAGGTTCAGCGCGATACGCACCCTGAACGACGCCGAGCTACGGAAGTAACTATGGAGCTCGAGCATTGCCTCACACCACCTTGACGGTCAGATCGCCCACACATTCGATGTGGCATTGCATGACGTCGCCCTTCACTACCGGGCCCACGCCTTCAGGCGTGCCGCTGTAGATCAGGTCGCCCGGCTGCAGTTCGAACAGCTTCGACAGGTACGACACCATTTCAGGCACCGACCAGATCAGATCCGACAGGTCGCCACGCTGCTTCTCCACGCCATTGACGGCCAGCGTCACGGCGCCCTTTTCCGGGTGGCCGATAGCCGAGACCGGCACGATCGGGCCGATCGGCGCGGACTTGTCGAATGCCTTGCCGGTTTCCCAAGGGCGGCCGGTTTTCTTCGATTCGTTCTGCAGGTCGCGGCGCGTCATGTCGAGGCCGATGGCATAGCCGAAGACATGGCTGGCGGCCTGCTCGACCGGGATGTCGCGGCCGCCCTTGCCGATGGCGACAACCAGCTCCACCTCGTAGTGGCAATTGCCCGTGCCCGGCGGGTACGGGAAGGCGCCCTCGACGTTGTCGGCCACGTAGCTGACCGCGTCGGACGGCTTGCAGAAGAAGAACGGCGGCTCACGGTCGGGGTCCGAACCCATTTCACGGGCATGGGCGGCATAGTTCCGGCCCACGCAGTAGACCCGGCGCACGGGGAAACTTGCGCTGCCACCACGCACGGGAACACCGACGGGGGCTTGCGGCGCGAAGACGAATTCGGTCATCCAACTCTCCAGCTTTCTCTTTTTTGATGGAACGCCGCACCCGGTGTCGTGTCCGGTCGTGCCCAGTCGGGTGGGCCGCGGCAGGGGCAAAGGATACACCTTGAATACGGTGGCATACAGTGGAAGCAGACCCGGCGCGAATCTTGCATATTGCACCGCAACCAAGCGCCCTCCATGACCCGTCGCCATCCGCCCCCTTCCGCCGTAGCACCGCCAGCCACCACGAGCCGGAGCCTGCGCATCCTGCTGGTTCGTGATCCGCACGAGGCCGATCCGCTCAACGTGGAGACGATCCGCGCCGGTCTGGCGCAGGCAGGCTTCACCGAGGTGCAGACGGTCGACGCGGACCTGCGCCTGCCGGACACCATTGCGGCCAGCCAGCCGGACCTGGTCATCATTGCCTCCGAATCGGCCGCGCGCGACACCATCGAGCATGTCTGCGTCTCCACCCAGCATGCGCCGCGCCCGATCGTGCTGTTCACGGATAACGACGACGCTCAGCGCATCAAGGCCGCGCTGTCGGCCGGCATCACCGCCTACATCGTCGACGGCCTGCGTGCCGAACGGGTGAAGACGGTGCTCGATGTGGCCTACGCCCGCTTCCAGCTGGACCAGCAGCTACGCGCCGAACTCGACGCCACCAAGCTCAAGCTGGCCGAGCGCAAGACCGTGGAGCGCGCCAAGGGCCTGCTGATGCAGGCGCGCGGCATCAGCGAGGACGAAGCCTTCAAGCGACTGCGCTCGATGGCGATGGAGCGCGGTATCCGGCTCGTGGATGCCGCACAGCGCGTGATCGATGTGATGGCCTGATCCCTCGGCGCTTGCGGGCGCGGCACATGGACGCTGTGCATGGCACGCCGTTGGTGCGTTGCACAAGACTGGCGCGGCGCCATTCCCCGGCGGCGCATCCCGACAGTGAAACGGGCACCACCGGCCCCGCCATTTCCCTTCCGGCACCCCAAAAAGCGCTGGCATAGCGCTTGCGTTACCCAAGACACGGCCAACGACGGCCGCGCATCACCCGGAAGCACCTCACAACATGTGTGCCCGCGATCAACGTCGACCGCGAGGCATCGGACAACGGCGTCCTGAACCCCGCCCCGAACGCTGGCCTTCCTGGCCAGGTGTCCGGGCCGGGGATCGGGACGCCTTTTCTCTTTCTGGAGCGTATCGCATGCCCTCTCGCCTCAAAGTCCTGAAGCCCCAGCGCGCCAACGACACCGCTGCCGCGGATGCCGCCCCCGCCTGCCACGGTCGCCGCCGCGCGCTGGCCACCATCGCCGGCGCCAGCGTGATGACGCTGGTCGATCCGCTGGTGCGCAGCGGCGCGTGGGCCGCCGGCTCCGATGCGCCGGAAAAGCCCGAGGTCAGGATCGGCTTCATTCCGCTGACCGATTGCGCGTCGGTGGTGATGGCGTCGACGCTGGGCCTGGACAAGAAGTACGGCATCAAGATCACGCCGAGCAAGGAGGCTTCGTGGGCTGGTGTGCGCGACAAGCTGGTCAATGGTGAGCTGGACGCCGCGCACGTGCTGTACGGCCTGATCTACGGCGTGCAGCTCGGCATCGGCGGGCCGAAGAAAGACATGGCCGTGCTGATGAACCTGAACCACAACGGCCAGGCGATCACGCTGTCCTCGAAACTGGCGGAAAAGGGCGTCAAGGATGGCGCAAGCCTGAAGGCGCTGATGTCCAGGGAAAAGCGCGATTACGTGTTCGCGCAGACCTTCCCGACCGGCACCCATGCGATGTGGCTCTACTACTGGCTGGCCGCCAACGGTATCGATCCGATGCGGGATGCCAAGGCCATCACTGTGCCGCCACCGCAGATGGTGGCCAACATGCGCGTGGGCAACATGGATGGCTTTTGCGTCGGTGAGCCTTGGGGCGCGCGCGCGATCGCCGACAAGATCGGCTTCACCGCCGAGACCACCCAGGCGATCTGGAAGGATCACCCGGAGAAGACGCTGGGCACCACGGCCGAGTTCGTGCAGAAGTACCCGAACACGGCGCGTGCGATGGTGGCCGCCGTGCTGGAGGCATCGAAGTTCATCGACGCTTCCGCATCCAACCGCCGCAAGACCGCCGAGACGATCGCCGCCAAGTCCTACGTGAACACGGATATGGACATCATCCTGGACCGGATGCTGGGCCGCTACAGCAACGGTCTGGGCAAGACCTGGGACGACCCCGATTCGATGAAGTTCTATCAGGACGGCCTGGCGAACTATCCGTTCCTTTCTGACGGCATGTGGTTCCTGACCCAGCACAAGCGCTGGGGGCTGCTGAAAGAGCATCCGGACTATCTGGCCGTGGCCAAGCAGGTAAATCGCATCGACGTCTACAAGCAGGCCGCTGCGGCCGCGCAGGTGCCGTTACCGAAGAGCGACTTCCGCACCGCCAGGCTGATCGACGGCGTGACGTGGGATGCGACGAAGGACCCGAAGGCCTACGCCGACGGATTCAAGATCAAGGCCTGACGCGCCGCACGGACCGGCCCGGTCGGTCCTGCCCCATCCAGCCCCCATCCACACGAACAGGAGCTTGCCGTGAATGCTCTCGCCCAGTCATCGCCGGAAGGCGCCACGCCCATGAATCCGGAGGCCGTCGATCCGGACGCCAAGGAACAGTCGCGCCGCCGCGCGCAGGAGATCACCGCACTGGAGCAACGCGCCGCGCGCCGCGACGCGTTTGCCGCGTTCGTACTCAAGTGCGTGCCGCCACTGATCGGCTTCGCGTTGTTCGTGCTGGTGTGGCACGGCATCGCCACGCTGATCCCGTCGATCCCGACACCTGGCGCCACCTGGAACGCCGCGGTGCCGCTGTTCGCCGATCCGTTCTATCGCAATGGGCCGAACGACCAGGGCATCGGCTGGAACGTGCTGGCGTCGCTGGCGCGCGTGGCGGCGGGCTTTGGCCTGGCCGCGGTCGTGGGCATTCCGGCCGGCTTCCTGCTGGGGCGCTTCGCGTTCCTGAACGCGATGGCGTCGCCCGTCATCAGTCTGCTGCGTCCGGTATCCCCGCTGGCCTGGCTGCCGATCGGCCTGCTACTGTTCAAGGCCGCCAATCCCGCCGCGATCTGGGCAATCTTCATCTGCTCGATCTGGCCGATGATCATCAATACCGCCGTGGGTGTGACTCGCGTGCCGCAGGACTACCTGAACGTGGCACGCGTGCTCGACCTGTCCGAGTGGAATATCTTCCGGCACGTGCTGTTTCCTGCCGTACTGCCGTACATGCTGACCGGCGTGCGGCTGTCGATCGGCACGGCGTGGCTCGTGATCGTCGCCGCGGAAATGCTCACGGGCGGCACCGGCATCGGCTTCTGGCTCTGGGACGAGTGGAACAACCTCAAGGTCGAGCACATCGTGATCGCGATCTTCATCATCGGCGTGGTGGGCCTGGTGCTCGAGCACCTGCTGCTGGCCCTCGCCCGCCGCTTCAGCTACGGCAACACCTGATCCGGAGACGACCACCATGGAAAAGTTCGTCAGCATCGAAAATGTCGGGCAGACCTTCAAGACGCGCAAGGGGCCGTTCGTGGCGCTGCGCGATATCGACCTGTCGATCGCGGAAGGCGAGTTCGTGACACTGATCGGGCATTCGGGCTGCGGCAAGTCCACGCTGCTGAACCTGATCGCCGGGCTGACCGCGCCGACGACCGGCGCGCTGATCTGCGCGGGACGCGAGATCGCCGGCCCCGGCCCGGAGCGGGCCGTGGTGTTCCAGAACCACTCGCTGCTGCCCTGGATGACGTGCTTCGAGAACGTCCATCTGGGTGTGGAGCGCGTGTTCGGCCGAAGCGAGACACCGGCGCAACTCAAGGCGCGCACGCACGACACGCTGGCCCTGGTGGGCCTGACCCACGCAGAAAGCAAATATCCGCACGAGATCTCGGGGGGCATGAAGCAGCGAGTGGGCATCGCCCGGGCGCTGGCGATGCAGCCGAAGGTGCTGCTGATGGACGAGCCATTCGGCGCGCTCGACGCGCTCACGCGTGCCCATCTGCAGGACGCGTTGCTGAAGATCGTTGCGCGCACCAGGAGCACCGTGGTCATGGTCACGCACGACGTGGACGAGGCCGTGCTGCTGGCGGATCGTATCGTCATGATGACCAACGGGCCGGCGGCGACCATCGGCGAGATCCTGCGCGTCGACATCCCGCGCCCGCGCGACCGTGTGACGCTGGCCGACGACAAGACCTTCCACGCGTGCCGCACCGCCGTGCTCGACTTCCTGTATCGCAAGCAGCGCAATCCGGCGTTGGAGGAAGCCGCCTGATGCGTACCCGGCGCGGGGATCATGATTGACTCACGGCATTGGGAGAAGCGGCGAGCCTCCGCTATCATGAACCCCAACCCCACGATCCCCGCAGCATCATGACCTCTGCATCCCGCGCGCCATTTCCGGCGGCCAAGTACATCAAGGAAATCGGACGAGGCGTCAATGGCGCCCGCGCGCTGCCGCGTGAAGACGCCCAGGCACTGTTCGATGCCATGCTCGCCGGTCGTGTGTCCGATCTAGAGTTGGGCGCCGTGTTGCTGGCCTATCGCATCAAGGGCGAAGCACCGCACGAACTGGCCGGCATGCTGGACGCCGCGCACGATCACTGCGCGCCGCTGGCCGCGCCGGCCGACAAACCCGTGGTGGTGATTCCAAGCTACAACGGCGCACGCAAGCAACCGAACCTGGTGCCGCTGCTGGCGATGCTGCTGGCGCGCGATGGCGTGCCGACGCTGGTCCACGGCATTCGCGAGTTTCCGGGCCGCGTCACCAGCATGGCGCTGTTCGAGGCACTGGGCGTGCCGCTATGCGCCACCGCGCAGTCCGCGGAGACGCAGCTTGGCGCGGCATCGAATCCGCTGGCCGCGCTGCCGATCGACGTGCTGTCGCCCGCGCTGTCGCAACTGCTCGACAAGCGCGCGATCATCGGCCTGCGCAATTCGGCGCACACGGTCGTCAAGATGCTGCAACCGGTGGGCGGACACTCCCCTGCCGAGGCTTTGCGGCTCTACAGCTACACCCACCCCGAGTATCGGGAAACGCTGACCGAGTATTTCTCGCACGAACCCGCCAACGTGATGCTGGCCCGGGGTACCGAGGGGGAAGTCGTGGCCGACGCGCGCCGCAGCAGCCGTATCGACTGGCTGCACGACGGCCATCAGCGCACGATGGTCGATCCAGTCGGCGGTTCGGTCGCGGATGTGCCCGAACTGCCGCAGGGCACGGACATCGCCGAGACGGCCGCGTGGATTCGCAAGGTGCTGGATGGCGCGGAACCGGTGCCCGCGCCGGTTGCCACCCAGGTGGCGGCGATCAAGGCGTGCCTGACGCAGGCCACGCGGGTGACCTGGGCCAGCCCGCTGTAACACCTCCCGCTACAGGATGCAGGATGGCCCGCCAGCGCGATCAGGGCCGGCGCGGCGGCAGCGGAATGCGCTCCGTCTCGCCCGGGACGTGCGGGAACTGGTCGTCCTGCCAGCGCTGGGCGGCCTCTTCGATCGCTTCCTTGCTGCTTGCCACGAAATTCCAGTAGATGAAACGCCGTCCGTCCGTGGGATCGCCGCCAAGCAGCATCACGCGCGAGGGCATCGTCGCCTTGATCGTCACGGGCTCGCCTGGTACCAGCACCACCAGATGCTCGGCCGGCAGCGTCTCGCCATCGACCTCCAGATTGCCATCGACCGGATAAATGCCACGCTGGACGTGTTCGGCGGGGATCACAAGGCTTGCGCCGGCATCCATCTCGATCGCCACATAGAGCGTGCGGCTGTAGACCTTGACCGGCGACTCGGCGCCGAAGGCATCGCCCGCGATAACGGTCATCCGCACGCCGGGCAGTTCGAGCTTGGGCAGCGTAGCGCCCGGATGGTGGTGGAACGAAGGCGGATCATTCTCATGCGCCTTAGGCAGGGCTACCCAGGTCTGGATGCCGTGCAGGTGCGGTCCGGCCGAGCGCGCGCCGTCCGGCGAGCGCTCCGAGTGCGTGATGCCACGCCCGGCAGTCATCCAGTTCACATCACCGGGCCGAATCACCTGCTCGCTGCCGAGGCTGTCGCGATGCATGATCTCGCCTTCGAACAGATACGTGACTGTCGCCAGTCCGATATGAGGATGTGGGCGCACATCCATGCCCGCGCCGGGCTCCATCTCCACCGGCCCCATGTGATCAAAGAAGATGAATGGCCCGACTGCTTGCGTCGTAGCGGCGGGCAGCAATCGGCGGACGGTGAACTCGCCGATGTCTCGCACATGAGGCTTCAGCAAGTGTTCGATAGCAGACATGTGGGGCTCCTGGGGATGCGTCTGAAAAACGACTTCAGTGTAGCGAATCCTGCAATACACCATCCCGAAATCGCTGCGAAACCGAATCGGGGCTGCCCCCTCTAATAACAGTGCTCCGAGAGCGCTGCCCGCCAGGCCTTGTCAGGCTTGGGCTGGGCCACTATAAGGCGACATCAGGCTATCCAGAAGATTTTTCCGATTGCCTGGAACTATCAACCCTATAGACCTTCTAACTTAGCACTCGTCCGGTTCGAGTGCTAATATGCGTTGCAATGCGGTGTCCCTTCGGGACACACCGGCAACCCACCGCCGGATGCGAAAGGAGTCATAGTGAACGCAGTCCTGTCTGCCGATCAAACCCAAGTTACCCGCCGTCTGCCCACGGCGCCCCAGAATGCCGCCGCGAATGCCTTCGCACTGACCTTCCCCGGCACACTGGGCAATCTGGACAGCTACATCCAGGCTGTCCACCGCATCCCGATGCTCACCCCCGAGGAAGAGCTCAGCCTGGCTCGCGACCTGCGCGACAACGACTCAGTCGATGCCGCCCGCCGCATGGTGATGTCGCACCTGCGTCTGGTGGTCTCCATTGCCCGGCAGTACCTGGGATACGGCTTGCCTCACGCCGACCTGATCCAGGAAGGCAACATCGGGCTGATGAAGGCCGTCAAGCGCTTCGACCCCGAACAGGGCGTGCGCCTGGTGTCGTACGCGATGCACTGGATCAAGGCCGAGATCCACGAATACGTGTTGAAGAACTGGCGCATGGTCAAGGTGGCCACCACCAAGGCCCAGCGCAAGCTGTTCTTCAACCTGCGCAGCCACAAGCAGGGCTCGCATACCTTCACGCCCGAGCAGATCGAAGCCGTTGCGCGCGAGCTCAACGTCAAGCCCGAGGAAGTGATGGAGATGGAAACCCGCATGTCGGGCGGCGATATGGCGCTGGAAGGCCAAATCGAGGACGGCGAGGAAGAGTTCGCGCCGATCGCCTACCTTGCGGATAACCACAACGAGCCGACGCAGGTGCTGGAAGCCAAGCGCCACGACCGTCTGCAGGTCGAAGGCCTGGAAGAGGCGCTGACGAAGCTGGACCCGCGCAGCCGCCGCATCATCGAGGCCCGCTGGCTCGACGTCAACGACGATGGGTCGGGCGGCGCCACGCTGCACGAACTGGCCGACGAGTTCGGTGTATCCGCCGAGCGGATTCGCCAGATCGAATCGGCGGCAATGAAGAAGATGAAGGGTGCGCTGGCGGCATTCGCCTGAGACCACGCTCCCCGCATTGAAAAAGGCCGGTCATTCGACCGGCCTTTTCTTATTTACGACATCAGCTGCTTGAGGTCATGCGCGATCGGCTCCGGCCCCTGGCCGTGGCGAATGAACAGCCGCAACTGGCCGTTCTGGTCAAACACGTAGCTGCCGGCCGAGTGATCCATCGTGTAGTTGTCCGGCGACGAACCCGGCACCTTGGCGTAGTAGACCTTGAAGTCCTTGGTCACCTTCTTGAGCGCGGCCTCGTCGGCCGGGCGCAGGCCCAGGAAGCGCGAGTCGAAGGCCGGCACATACTGGGCCATCAGCGCCGCCGTATCGCGTTCCGGATCGACGGTGACGAACAACACCTGCACCTTGTCCGCATCGGGCCCCATCTGCTCCATCACCTGCTTGAGCTCCACCATCGTGGTCGGGCACACGTCCGGGCAATGGGTGTAGCCGAAGAACATCAGCACCACCTTGCCCTTGAAATCGGCCAGCGTGCGGGTCTTGCCGGTGGGGTCCAGCAGCGCGAAGTCCTTGCCGAACTCGGTGGCGCCCGAGATATCGACGTTGCGGAAGGACGGCTTTGGTTGCCCACAGGCGGCCAGCAGGGCCGTGCAGAGCGCGAGCAGACAAAAGCGGCGGAATGCGGCCCAAAGGCCTTGGGAAGAGGTCGACATGCGCAAGAATCGGGAGGAGTTGCCCGAAAGTATCGCCGATTGGGCCGGCGATGACTTCCGGGCGCGGCAAGATGCCGCAGGTTGTCAGACCTGCGGCACGAACTTGAAGTAGTGATCCACTAGCAGCGCCGCGAACAGCAGCGACAGGTACAGGATCGAATAACGGAAGGTGCGCTGCGCGAGGCCATCCGAGTAGTTGCGGTACAGCTTCCAGGCATAGCCCAGGAACACCAGGCCCAGCGCCAGCGCCGCCGCAAGGTAGATGTAGCCGCTCATGCCGTACACGAACGGCAGCAGCGTGGCCGCGATCATGATCAGCGTGTACAGCAGGATATGCAGCAGCGTGTAGCGCTCGCCGTGCGTGATCGGCAGCATCGGCAGGCCGGACTTGGCGTAGTCGGCGCGGCGGTACAGAGCCAGCGCCCAGAAGTGCGGCGGCGTCCAGGTGAAGATGATCAGCACCAGGAACCAGGCCTCGGCAGGCACCGTACCCGATACCGCGGACCATCCTAGCGCCGGGGGCATGGCGCCCGACAGGCCACCGATCACGATGTTCTGCGGCGTCGCCGGCTTCAGCAGGATCGTATAGACCACGGCATAGCCAAGGAACGTGGCGAAGGTGAGCCACATCGTCAGGTCGTTGGCGAAGACGTGCAGCAGCCACATGCCAGCACCGCCCAGCACGGCCGAGAAGATCAGCGTCTGGGTGGTGGTGATCTCGCCTGTGGCCGACGGGCGCCACGCGGTGCGGCGCATCAGCGCGTCGATCTTCTGTTCCACCAGGCAGTTGATGGCGAAAGCCGCGCCGGCCAGCAGCCAGATACCAGCCGCGCCACCGATCAGCACCGACCACGGCACCATGCCCGGGGTGGCCAGGAACATGCCGATGATGGCGCAGAACACGGCGAGTTGGGTCACCCGCGGCTTCGTCAGCGCGGCGTATTGGCGGGCCAGATGGCGTAATCGGCCCACGGAGGATTGGGAGTGGGTAGCAGTTACCACGGGGGGCATCTTGTCCTTCATGTGGCGCGCGCGGCAATCGAGGGTTGCGTGGCGGCGCCGGCGGAGCGAGTGGCGAGGCCGATATTGTAGTTGAGACGGAGCAACAACATCAGCAGCAGGGCTGCTCCGCCGTTATGGGCCACCGCCGCGACCAGCGGCCAGTCGAAAACGATGTTCGACATGCCGGTGCACAACTGCAGCGCCAGCACGACCAGCAACCACCGCGCATGCCGCGCCAGCCCTTCCATCCGGCGCGCGCGCAGCGCGAACCAGAGCAGGAAACCGAGCACGACGAAGGCGAAGCCACGGTGGACCCAGTGGATAGCCACCAGCGCCGCGTGCGGAATGTAGTCGCCGTCGGCCGTCATGCCGAGCTGGCGCCACAGCGTAAAGCCATGGCGGAAGTCCATCTCTGGCACGAGCTGGCCGTTGCAGAGCGGAAAATCGGTACAGGCCAGCACCGCGTAGTTGGTGCTGACCCAGCCGCCCAGGAAGATCTGAACGACCAGCAGCACCAGGGCCAGCAGGCCGGCCCAGCGCAGCGAAGCCGCCTGTGGCGCCACGACATGCGGCGGTTCGTTACGCGACCCGAGCAGGATCAGCGACGCCAGCAGCGCCATCGCCAGCAGCAGATGGGTGACGACGATGATCGGTTGCAGCTTCATCGTCACGGTCCACATACCGAACGCGCCCTGCAGGCAGACCAGCAGGAACACGCCGGTGGCGAACCACGGCGACTGCTTCAGTTCGCGGCGCTTGACCCATGCCAGCACCATCAGCGAGATGATCAGCACACCCACCGCCATGGCGAAATAGCGATGGATCATCTCGATCCACGCTTTCATCAGCGTGACCGGGCCGCTCGGGAGCGCCGTTTCCGCCGCGCGAATCGGGTCCATCGCCGCGTGCGGGTTCGAGTGGCCGTAGCAGCCGGGCCAGTCGGGGCAGCCGAGGCCGGAGTCGGTCAGCCGGGTAAAGCTGCCGAACATGATCAGGTCCAGCGTCAGGAACGCCGTGATCCAGACGAGCCTGCGATATTTGTCGCGATTGCCGCGCACCATCACGTAGGACAGGGGCAGCAGCGCAATCAGGATGCCAATGATGGCCAACTGAAGCAGCATGGGAATTCAGCCAATACGGGAATACTTCAGCAGCTTCTTCAGGTCGCTGCTGATCTTCTTGGGGTCGGGGTCCTTCGGCCAGCGCATCATCAGGTTGCCGAGCGGATCGACCAGGTAAATCGCATCCTCGGCGCGCGCGCCGTCCTCGGCCGGCAGCCATTGGGCAATCGTGGCCCGGTCCATGCGCAGGAATCGCACGCCCGCATAAGGTTCGTTGTAGGCGGCCGCGAGCCGGTCGTCCACATCGCCCCGGTCCTGGATCAGCCAGACAGGCACGATCCGCTCGCGGTCCTCGCCCTGTCCGACGCGGATCTGGCGCACCGTGAACAGTTTCTTCGCGCATATCTCGTCGCAGGCGGACGGGTCGGTCATCACCATCAGCCACTTGCCGCGCATGGACGCGAGCGGCACCGACTCGTTGCGCTCATTAGTCACCTGCACGGGCGGCATGGGCCGTTGCGGGTCGATCAGCACGCCGTAGTTGGTGCTGCCGCCGGTCGGTTTGATCACGTAGTACGTGAAGTACGAAAAGAGTACGGGCGATGCGCAGACCAGCAGCAGCATCAGCATCTGCAGGCGGCCGCGGCGCGTGCGCGCGTCGATGCGGGGGTCCGGCGAAGCCGTGGGATCTGGCTGCGGCATGGCGTTCGTCTGTGCGTTCATCGTTCGTTTATAGGTTTCCATTGCCGTCTGCCCGGTCCAGCCGGGCGCGCCGCCAGCCGAGCACGGCCACCAGTACCAGCGTCAACACAGCCAGCCCGAACCACTGGGCGGCGTACCCGTAGTGTCGGTCCGCGCCGAAATCGGCCGGGGCCCAATCGCGGGCCAGTCCGTCTCCGGCATCGCCCGATTGTTCTACCACCACCGGCAGGAGTGACGCCTCGATCTCATGAGAAAAAGCGGCAAGGTCGATATTCTGACGGATCTTGCGTCCGGCCTCCGCGGAAGCATCCTGCCCGAGGCTGTAGACGCGCGGCACAGCGGCCAGCGCCGTGCCTTCGACTGTGACTTCCCCCGTGGGCGTCGGGAACGGCGCGATGCGCGTGCGGTCCTGCGCATCGCGTGGCAGCCAGCCTCGCAGCACCAGCACGCTGCCACCGTCCGCCAGGCGCAACGGCGTGAGCACGAGGAACCCCGCACGGCTGTCAGTACCGTTGCCGTGCGGACGATTGTCGAGCAGCACGGTCTTGTCCGCGTCGAACGTACCGCGCGCGCGCACGCGGCGCTCGACCAGTTGTGCGGCATCGGTCTGGCCCGCGCGCAGTTCGACAGGCGCCTGCTTCGCCAGCGTAGCCAGCCGCTCCGCACGGTCGATCTTTTCATGCGCGCGGCGCAGTTGCCAGTTGCCGAGCGCGCAGGTGACGACGATCACCACGAGCGCGGCCACCATCGGCACCGGGCCCGGCGAACGCCAGAGCGTGCGGGTCGTCACGGGTTCCCTCCGGGCATCGCGGTGCGATAATGGGCGCTTCGCAGAACGGGCCCCCACATGCGCTTCGTCATCCTTGTCGCCTTCATCCTGATCATTGGCAGCCTGGCCTCCGCGCTGTTCTTCATGATGCGCGACCGTGGCCGCACGCCCAACATGATGCGTTCGCTGATGTTCCGCGTCGGCTTCTCGGTGGCGCTGTTCCTGTTCATCCTGTTCTCGCACTGGATGGGCTGGATCCAGAGCACGGGCATCCATACGTCGCCCTGACAGGCATCCTCGCGAAAAAAAGCGCCGCCGAGATTTCTCTCCCGCGGCGCTTCGCTTTCTTCGATACCGCACGCCGCCCGCAGGCGGCGCGGCGAAATCCTTACAGCCAGTAGACCACCACGTACAGGCCCAGCCAGACCACGTCCACGAAGTGCCAGTACCAGGCTGCGCCTTCGAACGCGAAGTGATGCTCCGGCGTGAAATGGCCCTTCAGCACGCGGATCAGCACCACCGTCAGCATGATCGCGCCCATCGTCACGTGGAAGCCGTGGAAGCCAGTGAGCAGGAAGAACGTCGAACCATAGACACCCGAAGTCAGCTTCAGGTTCAGTTCGCTGTAGGCGTGCATGTACTCATAGGCCTGCAGGCACATGAAGATCGCGCCCAGCAGGATCGTCAGGACCAGGCCCTGAATCAGCTGGCTGCGCTTGCCGGCCAGCAGCGCGTGGTGCGCCCAGGTCAGCGTGACGCCCGAGGTCAGCAGCAGCGCCGTGTTGATGGTCGGGATCGGCCACGGGCCCATCGTCTGGAAGTCTTCCACGGTGCCGGCAGGGCCCATGTTCGGCCACACGGCCGCGAAGTCCGGCCAGATGATCTTGTTGTTCAGGTCGCCCAGCCACGGCATGGCGATGGTGCGCGCGTAGAACAGGGCGCCGAAGAACGCCGCGAAGAACATCACTTCGGAGAAGATGAACCAGCCCATCGACCAGCGGAACGAAGTGTCGATGTTCTTGCCGTACATGCCGCCTTCGGATTCGCGGATGGCGTCGCCGAACCAGCTCTTGAGCACGAAGAGGAACCACAACAGGCCGAAGCCGCACAGGTACGGCGCCCACGGTTGCCCGTTGACCCAACCCGCGGCTCCCGCGCCGGTCATCAGCAGGCCGAATGCCGCCGTGATCGGATGGCGCGACGGGCCCGGCACGAAGTAGTACGGGGCGTTTGCGCGATTCGCACTCATTCTTCTATCTCCAGCTCAGAGTCTCTAATGGTTATTCGCCAGATCCGCTTCGCTTCGGTTGCCAGCGGCTCTGTCCTTTTTCCCTGCTAGTTTCCTGCTACGACTGACTCACCACGGCGCGCACCACCAGGATCAGCACCGTCACGAACACTGCCGCCGCGATCAGCCCGGCGATGATCACGTGCACCGGGTTCAGCCGCGCCATGTCGGACTCATGCTCCGACCCCTTGCGCAGCCCGATGAACGACCACAGCACCGCGCGCACCGTCTGCGCGAAGGACGCCTTGCGATGCACCGGATCCACCGAATCGTCGCGGTTGGTCATCGTCAGCTCCCCCTCTGCACCGGGGCCTGCTCATCCTGCGGCGCCTGCGCCACCGGCGTGCCCACCTCGAAGAACGTGTACGACAGCGTGATGGTCTTCACGTCCTTAGGCAGCTTCGGGTCGATCACGAACACCACCGGCATCTCGCGCGCCTCCTTCGACTTGAGCGTCTGCTGCTTGAAGCAGAAGCACTCGATCTTCTTGAAGTACTCGGTGGCCTGCTTCGGCGCGTAGCTCGGAATCGCCTGCGCCGAGATGTCCCGCGATTGCCCGTTGGCCACCTCGTACACGATCGTCGTCAGCTCGCCCGGATGCACTTCCATCGAATGCTTCACCGGCCGGAATGCAAACGGCCCGCGCGCGTTGGAATCGAACTCGACCGTGATCGTGCGGCTCGTGTCCACCTGCGAGTTCTTCAACGCCGACCCGCCATACAGATCGCGCGTGGTCAGCACATTGATACCGGTAACCTCGCAGATCGCCTTGTACAGCGGCACCAGCGCGTAGCCAAAGCCGAACATCAGCGTCACCACTACCAGCAGGCGCAACATCATGCCGCGGTTGAAACGCTTCTCGATTGCCTTGTCCTGCCCGTCCACGCGTCTGCCTCCTACTTCATCGTTCTCATCGGGACATCAGCCGCCAAGGAACACCATCTTGGCAAAGAATCCCAGAAAGAAGACCACCACGATCGAGAGCAATATCCAGCCAAGACGGCGGTTGGCGGCCCGCTGGGCGGCCTTGCGATCCTGCGGCGATGGGCTTGTTTCCGAGGGCTGCATGAGCATCTGGTTAGCGGGCCGGACACCTGCCCCGGGGGGCTGGCATCCGGCCGGTGTTACTGGATTACTGGATTACTTGACGACCGGCGGTTCTTCGAACGTGTGGAACGGTGCCGGCGACGGCACGGTCCACTCGAGGCCTTCCGCGCCATCCCACGGCTTGTCGCCGGCGGCCTGGCCACCGCGGTAAGACGGCAGGACCACGAAGAAGAAGAAGTACACCTGCATCAGGCCGAAGCCCAGCGCGCCGATCGAGGCGATCGCGTTGAAGTCCGTGAACTGGGTCGGGTAGTCCGCATAGCGGCGCGGCATGCCGGCCAGGCCCAGGAAGTGCATCGGGAAGAAGGTCACGTTGAAGAAGATCAGCGAGCCCCAGAAATGGATCTTGCCGCGCATCTCGTCATACATGAACCCGCTCCACTTCGGACCCCAGTAGTAGAAGCCCGCGAACAGCGCGAACAGCGAGCCCGCCACCAGCACGTAGTGGAAGTGCGCCACGATGAAGTAGGTGTCCTGCAGCTGGATGTCGATCGGAGCGACAGCCGGCATCAGGCCCGTGAAGCCGCCGATCGTGAACACGAAGATGAAGCCGATCGCGAACAGCATCGGGGTCTCGAACGTCATCGAGCCGCGCCACATCGTGGCGATCCAGTTGAAGATCTTCACGGCCGTCGGCACCGCGATCAGCA
>Ga0310345_10000508_pt1 | contig 57231 bp, 65 predicted proteins | sample HC15DNA20500_MG_FD_204667 | JGI IMG/M metagenome (GOLD analysis project Ga0310345, IMG submission 204667) | Marine microbial communities from station ALOHA, North Pacific Subtropical Gyre - HC15-DNA-20-500_MG | ecosystem: Environmental > Aquatic > Marine > Oceanic | place: Pacific Ocean: North...
TATAGGGGATTCGATAGGCAGGGTTGACAGGTCACGCCGAGCGCTGGCCACCAAGGGTTAACACCCGATTGAAGGCGGGAGTTTTTGCACCGAAACCAAGATCACCCCAAGTTGAATGCTCAAAAATGAGGCATCTGCCGACGATGGCAGTTGTCAGATCGGGCGGATGCGCCCGAGTTAGAGATATCAATCGCGAAAGCGGAAAGCGATGCTGAAAATCTGCCACTGGAACATCAATACAGCCACGGGATGGGTGGCTATTTCCACGCTATCTGGATTCTTTGCACTCAAATTCATCGCGATTGACTACTGGCCAATCCAGTGCGTAGGTTTCCTCCTATCCGCAGTGTGTGGATTGTCTGCCTTGGCCGGGGTGGTCGTTTTGTTGGTGCTTGTTTTTCGTGCAAATGAAGGCAGACCATTTGACGGGGGGCGCAGCAATGAGCGCGGGCGATGACTTTGTCGCCTCCATTGTTTACGGTGGCTTTGCAGTGACGTTCATGACCATCTTAATCTCTGGGTTTGTTCACTATTGCAAGATGCGCGCGTTGTACTCGTCGATGGACTGCGCGATGGGTTTCAGCCTCTTGGGCTGTGGCTTGAATCTTATTTGGGCTGCATCAACAATAAGCGTTCCCGTTCTTCCGATATTGCTATCCATTCTGGGGCTGTCCTTTCTCGCAGGAGGCCTCGTATTCCTCAAGGGCCGCGTGATATGGCGCCAGAAATGAACAAGCCCCTCGAAAGGGGCTTGCGGTTCTTGAAGATGCTCAGCGCTCGACCCAACCAGGTGGGCGGCTCTCTTTATCCGCTTTGCGCGCGATCAACACGATAGCAATGGTGATTGCTACAGGGATGATCATCGCGAGAGCGGCAGCAAATGCGGTCATGGTGTCCATGAAAGACTCCTTTGTAATGACTTTAGTCCACTTTGCCAAGGATGGCAAGCTGACGTCGAGCGGATTGCGAGTAGTAGAAGGCCAGGAGCCGACAGGCGAACCAGGCAGCTGCGCCAACGACATACGCGCTGATCAGCAACGCGGAACGTACTGGACCGCTGATGAGCTGCTCGCTGGCCAGCACAGTCATGAAGACTGGAGCCGCCGCTGCCAACGGCAAGGCCGCTTTATCTACAAGGTCGGCGATGCGCTCGCGCACCTCCAAACTGGCCTTGATCTGGCGCTTGCGGCCAAGGATGACAGCTTCAAGAGCTTGACGCTCTGCCCCATCAGGCAGTTCCGCCTTGAGGGCCTCCAGTTCTTCTACGTTGGCCACGACATCAAAAGTCGCCATGGCCTCCTTCTTCTTGCGCAGAGCCTCAAGGGCTCGCTGATCTATGGGTACGGACATGCATTGATTCTCCTTGATTTGAGCGTTCAACGCATGCCCTTGCAGGGATGCGATCCCGCTCGGGTTGACAGAAATTACAGAAGCACCAAGCGACCTTGGGGGTGCCTGACCAGGTTTCAGCGCGCGCCTGGATTGCAAGCCTTGCGGCGTACAGGACAGATCCTAGCACCAACAAATACAAAATGCATTATCATGAGATCGCAAAGTTACCAAGGTGTTCCAACCATTGCCTTCAATCGCGGCGATGGATTTAAACATTGCTCACCACTGTCCGATGGCTGCCTCCGCAGTCAATTTTTATGAAAAATCGTTTGGATCGTACCATCCACACGATTTATGGAAATCGACCGTGTTTGATGTCTGGAAAATTGGAGATTGAATGAGCAGTGTATTCTATCCAACCAAAGAGGCTTACGGAGAGCTGCAACAGGCCTACGATTTCTTCAATGAGGAGCTGTTTCAAGGCGAGCTTCCGTCATGTCTCATTACATTGCAGCGGGAGAAGGCCACATTCGGATATTTTTCGGCAAAGCGATTCGGAAGCATTCAGGGTGGGTTCACGGATGAAATCGCGATGAACCCAACCTATTTCGCCGCAGTGCCCCTTTTGGAGACCATGCAGACATTGGCCCATGAGATGTGCCACCTTTGGCAGCACCACTTCGGAAAGCCTGGCCGTGTGCGGTATCACAACGATGAATGGGCAAACAAGATGGAGGCGATCGGCCTGATGCCGTCAAGCACTGGTCAGCCAGGCGGGCGGCGCACTGGTGATCGAATGGCGGACTACGCCATAGAGGGAGGCCGGTTTCTGGAGGCCGCCAAACGACTGATCACGCAGGATTTCCGCATCAGTTGGTACGACCGTTTTGGCCCGTCCAACTTGCAGGCAATGACCCAGAATCTGGTATCTGCCCAGGTGTCCAGCGCCTTGGGCCTGCCGGCGGCGCCTGGCCGTCTACAGCATGCGGGGCAGGCAGGCGATCAGGATACCGAGAGCCCAACGGCCGCGGCCGGTGCACCCATCGTCGTGCACGTCCCTGCGCAAGCAGGGACGCATAAAGCGAGCAAGGTCAAGTACACCTGCCCTTGCAAGCAGAACGTATGGGGCAAGCCCAAGATGCTGCTCATCTGCGGTGTCTGCGGCAAGCACTTCGCGGCAAGCGGGGTGGCGCACCCTGACCTTGAGCACGCCGTTTCTCGGACGAGAAACTAGCCAAGACGAGGCCCGGCCTCTATACTCCAAGGCGCTTCAACGTTGAGGGAAACCTCAACTCAGCAGCGGCTGGTCAACCCCTGAAACCAGCACGGCAGTAGCCTGGGGTCGCGTCGTTGCTCAGCCTTGTCACCCGCGCGGGAAGATCACTTCCCGTAGGGAACATGTGTTCTCTCCCGGTTTTCTCATCAACCAGGAGATCAACATGTCTGGCCACACTCCTTCGCCTGATCAGGTAGCCGCTTCGGCGGATGCCGCGTTGCGCGACAAGCCAACGCCGATTGGGCTTCTTGCATTCCGTCACTGGAACAAGAAACTTCCGCTGCAGGTGCTGTACTGCCCCAGCGGTTACTACATCGGCACCGTCGACATTGACGGGACACCTCAAAGCCGAGAATCGATCCAGCACTGGCCGGATCGAGATACCGCAGTCAAAGCCCTCGAAAGCGGAATGTGGACCCAGAAAATGGTTCCCTGACCCTTGCGAGATTTCTGGTCACCTACGTATTGCCACCCACCCGGGGAAGAACACTTCCCCACTGGGGTCGTGCGTCTCTCCCCTTCCCTTTCATTTTTTTCAGGAGATTCACATGCCCCGCAACACCAACGAACAGCAAGCCGTCATCGACAGCAACGCTGACCTGCTTGCCGTAGATGCCTTCGCAGGCACAGGCAAGACTTCAACCCTCGTGCAATATGCGCTGGCTCGCCCGAACAGCCGCATTCTGTACATCGCCTTCAACAAGTCCGTCGCGGCTGAAGCCAAAGAGCGCTTTCCTGCCAACGTGGACTGCCGTACGACACACTCTCTGGCATATGGTGCTGTGGGCCGCAAGTTCTCCGATAAGCTGGGCAATGTCCCGGTCTATATGGTGACCCAAGCCTTCAAGTGCAATGCCAAGCGGGCCAAGGCCGCGCTCGAAACCGTCTCTTCATGGATGTGCTCAACGGATGACAAGATCGCCATCGATCACGTCAATCTCGATGAGGTCCAGGATCCGATCGAGGCTGCGGCCGTGGTCGACCTGGCCCGAAACATCTGGGCCTACATGCAAGACCCCAAGAGTGACGTGAAGATGCCTCACGATGGCTACCTCAAGCTGTACGCCATGTCTCGCCCCGCCCTGCGCTACGACATCATCCTGCTGGATGAAGCTCAGGACACCAACCCCATCACGCTCGATCTGGTCATGGCCCAACGTGGCCACGCGAAGATCGTTCTTGTCGGGGACCGGCATCAGGGCATCTACGGCTTTCGCAAGGCCATGAATGCAATGGAGGCAGTCGATGCGCAGGAGCGGGTTGCTTTGACCCAATCCTTCCGCTTCGGCCAGGCCATTGCTGACGTGGCCACCGCCTTGCTTCGCCACTTCAAAGGCGAAACAAAGGAGGTGAAAGGCCGGGATGACATCGATGTCCAGTGGAAGGTGGACTATCGCCAGCACTACGCGATCATCGGACGAACCAATGCGGGCCTGTTCTCAGCAGCTGCAAGGGTCGTGCGTGGTCGCCAGGAGCGTCGGCTGCATTTCGTCGGAGGATTCGACAGCTACCTCTTTGGCAAGGTGCTCGATGCCTACTACCTGTGGGCAGATGAGCGGCCGAAGATCAAGGACGCCTCGATCTCGCGCTTCCCCAACTTCCACGACTTCAAGCAGTACGGGGACGAGGCGGGCGATGCCGAGGTCAAGGCTCTGGTGAAGACTGTCGAGGAGTACCGCACAGATGTACCGGCGATCTACAACGCCATGCGTGCAGCCGAGACACCCGTTCAGGACCGCGCGCACATCACGTTGACGACAGCGCACCGTGCAAAGGGCCTTGAATGGGACCAGGTTCTGATGGCCGACGACTTCATCGAGTTGCCACCTGAGGACGACGACTTCGATCCCGAAGAAGTCAACCTGGCCTATGTCAGTGTAACGCGGGCCATCCGTGCTGTTGCTCTTCCGAGCAGCATGCGTGAATGGCTGTGCTCGGTGGGTTTCGACTTCGATGGGGTTCCGGTGAACGAGTCAAATGCGGCTCAGCAGCCTAATATTCCTGTCGAGGAAGTCCGCTGGCAGCGTGATCAACTTGCTCAGGCGATTGTTGCGGCCGCAACCAAAGCAGGCATCTACAACGGTGCCCCGCTGACGTCAGGCGCGCAACTCATCGACCTGTGCGAGGCCCTTGCGCAAGGCTGTTTGGCCGCAAGGACTGAACACGCAGCGTAAGCAGCTTTCAAGCTCAGCGCCCCGCATGCCATGTGCATGTGGGGCGTTTTTTCTTGCGTGCCCGTGCCAATGTTCGCTACTGACTCCTGGCTGTCGCACAGCGATCGTCAAAGCAAACCGTTGTCCTTGAACTTCTTGATCAAGTGCCAGGCATGCGTCCGGGTGTAGTGCTTGCGCAAGCCCTCCATCCCCTCGCGTTGATAGATGGCGAACGAATCCTCCAGGGTTCGCCTGGGTTCTGCGTACTCCTGACCTTTCGGCAGAGCCGATATCTCGGCCTTCCATCGCACAAACGCCTTGCTGCACTGGATGGCCTGCAATGTTGTCGTTGAAACCTGCCACCGTACCCCTTGCCCATGCTTGGCGATGGCCTGGTGCGCGGCGTCAGCGTCCAGAAAGAGCGCATCGTCCGACTGGGGGAATCCTTCAAGCCGACCGTAGGGGGTGAGGAATAGCGGGTTGGAGAACTTTCGCCTTCGCCCCGATGCGGCCGCCGAGCACTTGTTAAGCGGGTTGGGCTCAATCGACATTGCCTCAACCACATAGCGTGTCCCCCCGGAGGTCAACGCACGCAGCAGGGTCTGATCGCCTGCGCTTGCCTGCTCCCGGGCGATGGCCATCAGTGCCGTGGAAATGGCTGTCTTGACCGCTCGCAACGTCATCGGCTTGTTCGCTGTCATGACTCACCTTGGCAGCTTATAGAGCGATTGCTCACCTCGCCGGTCCGGCTCCGATGGCTGACCTGGTCGAACGGTGTAGTGGTCATATTCATGGGTCCAGGCATGCTGAGCCTCTACCATCTTCACCCATACCAGCGTCACGACGCCCGCGACCCCCTGCACGTCCTTGAGTCGAGCGTCATCCTCAACGCGCAGGGTCACCAGCGCAATGGCAAACGCCACAAAGGCGACGCACGTCATGGCCACCAATAGAGACAGGGCGTCCCTCAGAAAGAGTCTTTGTGCGCTAAGGCGGGTTCTGCTGATCATATGAAGGTCAAATTAGCCGCGAGGGTGATGACGCGCGTGCAGTTGACGCAGTCGCTCGCGCGCGACGTGGGTGTAGATCTGCGTGGTACTGATGTCTGCGTGCCCAAGCAGCAACTGCACTGCCCTCAGGTCGGCACCATGGTTGATAAGATGGGTCGCGAAGGCGTGTCGCAGGGTATGGGGCGACAGATGCTGCAAGATCTGCGCCTTGCCCGCGTACTTACGCACAATTTTCCAGAACCCCTGGCGGGTCATTGACTCGCCTCGGCCGGTGACAAACAAGGCATCGGCGATGCGACCCTTGAGGATCTCCGGCCTGCCATCGTCTAAATATCGCTGGAGCCAATCACCTGCGATGTCCCCGAAAGGCACCAGCCGCTCCTTGTTTCCCTTGCCCAGCACGCGCACAACGCCTTCACTGAGGGAGACGCCCAGACAAGAGATGTTCACCAGCTCGCTCACGCGAAGTCCGCTGGCGTACATCAGCTCAATCATCGCGCGATCGCGCAGGCCCAGGGCGGTGGCCACGTCGGGAGCGCGCAGCAGGGCCTCGACCTGGTTCTCTGTGATGGTCCCGGGAATGCGCAGAGGCATCTTGGGTGCCTCCAGCGTCAAAGCCGGGTTGACCTTTCTGATGCCCTCTTGAATCAGCCAACGGTAGAACCGTTTGAACGTGCTGATTCGTCTGTTGGCGGTCGCCGCCTTTGTCTCCGGGTGGACGGCCGCAATGTACTCCAAGATCTGTGATTCCAGCGCTTGCGCAACATCTGCACCGTGCGCCTGCATCAGCCAGCGGCCAAAGCGTGTCAGGTCCTGCCTGTAGGCAGCCAAGGTGTTCTGGCTCAATCCATCCATGAGCCAGACCTGTTCCACGAAACGGTCAATGACGACTTCGCTGTCAGGATGGATCGGCAGCCGAAGTCGAGGCTCCTTGCGAGGCACGGTTGCTCCAGGCATCACGACGAGAACGACAGATCCTGAAACTTCGAGACTGCCTTGAGGAAGGCCAGCTTGACCGTCCCCACCGGGCCATTGCGCTGCTTGCTGATGATCACCTCAGCAACGCCCGGCTCCTTGGAGTCCTTGTTGTAATACTCGTCGCGGTAGATGAACATGATCACATCGGCGTCTTGCTCGATGGCGCCCGAGTCCCGCAGATCCGACATCATGGGCCGCTTGTCGGGCCGTGATTCCACAGATCTGTTGAGCTGCGATAGCGCGATCACCGGGCACTGCAGTTCCTTGGCCAGCGACTTGAGCCCCCGGGAGATCTCACCGAGCACGGCCGCACGGTTTTCCGGCGCGCCCACCCCTCCCGAGGGGATCTCCGATGCACTCATGAGCTGCAGGTAGTCCACGATGATCAACCCGAGCTTGCCGCCGCATTCTCTCGCCTTGCGCCTGGCGCGGGCGCGCAGCTCGTTGGGGCTCAGGGCAGGCGTGTCATCAATGAAAATGGGCGCCTGGCCCAAGACCTCAACCGCCTCGGACAGGCGGCTCCAGTCATCATCGGAGAGCGCACCCGTTTGGATGCGCGACTGCTCGATGCGGCCAGTGGAGGCCAGCATTCTGTTCATCAACTGGGATGCACCCATCTCCATGGAGAACACGGCCACGGGCAGGCCCTTCTTGATGGCAACGTTCTCGCCGATGTTGAGGGCCAGCGCTGTCTTGCCCATGGATGGACGCGCAGCAAGGATCACCAGGTCGCCATCTTGCAGCCCTGAGGTCATACGGTCCAGATCAACGTACCCCGTGGCCACGCCAGTGACGGCCTGGGCGCCCTTCTCAGCACGCTCCGAGATCCGGTCGATCGCTTCGACCACTAGGTTGCGCGTGTCGTGCCATGCGCGCTTCTGCTTGGATCCCTCTTCCCCGATCCGATAAACACGGGTCTCCGCCTCATCCAGGATCTGAGACACCGGCCGTCCGGCCGGACGCAGGGCGTCAGAGATCATCTCGTCGCCGGCGGCGATCAACTTGCGCAGCACCGCTCTCTCACGCACGATTTCGCCATACCGGCGAACGTTGGCAGCGCTGGGAACGCTTTGAGCGAGTGCATTGAGGTAGGACAGGCCTCCGCATGCCTCGCCAACGCCAGCGGCCTTGAGGTGCTCATCCACCGTGATCACGTCGGCAGGCTTGCAGGCGCTGATGAGCGCCCCCAAGGCCGCATAGATCATCTTGTGCTCGTATCGATAGAAGTCTTCCTGGGACAGCAGATCCGCGATGTTGTCCCAAGCCAGGTTGTCCAGCAGCAGGCCACCCAGCACACTTTGCTCTGCCTCGATGGAGTGAGGCGGCACGCGCAAATGGGAAAGCTCTTCTTCCGCTGAGGGTGGCGTGACCATCAGGCGCTTTGGGTTGCTCATCTCTTAGTCTCCTTGCCGGTGCGCTTGGCGCCGGGTGTCTGTGCCTGTAGATGCAGGTTCATCTGCTGAACTTGCGCCAGGATGGAGGTCAGCATCTCGGCCATGTCGGGCTGGGGCGCGTCCGCGCTGGCCTGCGCAATGGCCTCGACCTTTTCGTCCAGATGCGCCATAGCCTCGCGCACGGTTGCATTGATGCTCTGAGCCACCAGCTGCAGGTCCTCCTGGGACTGCGCGCGGACCTGCCAGCGAGCGGCGTCCGCGCTCGCCTGTGTGTGCTGCGCGCGAGTTTCTGCCAGCTGCTTGGCCAGCGAATCGATCTCCTGCAGCCTAGATGCCTCGAACTGGCGCAGCGCCTGGCGCATGTGATCCATTTCCAGCAAGAAACGCTTCTCCGCTTTGTCCGCGCGCTCGGAGGCCTCGGCGACGGCTGCGCGCAACGCTTCACGCTGCTCAACCCATTGGGCCTCGGCGGTCGCGTATGCAGCCTTGGTGTGCGTCAGGTCACGCTCCAGCTCGGCATGCCTCCTGCCAAGTGCATCGCTTTTTTGATGTGCGCCTGTCAGGTCCAGCTCAAGGCGGCGCAACTGCTCCGACAGCACATCAGCCGCGCCCTGGGCCTGCGCTGCCTGGGTAACCAGGCGTTCGCGCTCGGCCTGCAAATGTGCGTGCTCGGCATCCAGCTCCTCGATGCGTTGCGCGTGCTCCTGCGCAAGTTCGCGCCGGACATCAGCCTTGGCTTGCTCATACAAAGCATGAGCGCCAGATAGGATGTTGGTGGGCATGCCAGGCATGCCTGCGGCCTGCTCCTTGTTGAACAGCTCGATATATCGGTTGAGCACTTCATAGCTGCCGCCACCAAGGCGCTCCCGAAGGATCCGATAGGTCAGATCGTGACCTTCGGTCTTGAGCAAGGTAGCGACTTCCTTGAACCGCTCGTAGCTGATGGTGGGTGCCCTTGGCATGAAACCCTTCAATTCATTACGTTTAGAGAGAAGGACCGCTTGGACATCGAATCGGTGCAGTCTCTTCGATGTCGTCTGGCGGATGTCAATTGCTTGGACTCGATGGGCGTTGATTCGAACGAGATGCGGACTCGGCCCACTCCTTTTGCTGCGATTCCTGCTGTCGACGCTCTTGACGTGCTTTTTCAACCATCTGGATAGCCTGCTTCGTGTCTAAAGCCATCCATGCAAGGAAGTCGGCTTTGGAAACATCCTCTGAAAGCGAGTCGCCCCGGTAGACGATATTTGATTGAGTGAGATCCAATATGTAGTCATAGCCGGATCGATCAGCCGACTGACAGAATCTCGACGCAAAGTCCTGCGCTGGGTTGGCTTCCTGGTTCCACGCGCAGACGCCGCTATGGAGCTTGCCGAGGTCCACTGCGTCCACGCGAAACGATGAGTCCTTACGTTGGACGCGCGAGATACCGGCTGCAAGCAGCTGGTGAACGAGGTCACTTCCTTGAATCGCACGCTCTTCTAGAATAGAGCGCGGGTCGAAGTATCCCCGCTCCCATGCTGTGCCAAGTGCTGCGACCACACCGACCCCGATAAAAACGAGAAGTGGCTGCAGGAGTGCGATGGCGCGCAGTTTGTATTTCTGGGCGCCGTGGCCGTCAGCTGGCGTTCGGGGCTCGTTCATTCCTGGCGATCTCTGGCTGTTATCTGCTGTAGTCAAGTGACGCTCCCGTTTGAATAAGTACCACGGGCCATTGCTTGAATTCGGCACCGTCAAGCAAACACCCACCGGCATCGGCCGTCCGTCCACCCCACTGCTTGAAGAACATCGGGGTGTCGGCCTCTTCACATTGTCGCCTGAGCCCGGCGACGGCCAGCGGGTCCATCGGACGGGCTTTGCGGCCACTTTCACCGCCCACGATCACCCAGTCCACCACTCGGGCGTCCTGGCCCCGGTCGAGGTCCTGAGCGCCTGCCTGAGCCTCACCGTGGGCGCTGCTGCGTGGTTTCAGCCAGCAGCTGACGTCCACGCTGGCCAGCAAGGGTTCCAGGCTCAGAAAGCGCAGCGCGGCGGGCACCCGGAGCAGCTTGGGAATGTCCCGATCAGCCTCCACCTGGTCGACCACCGTGGCGCCAATCCAGATGTGACTGGGCGCCCTGCCCGCCAGCCAGGCGATCAGCCAGTCGCGCAGGGCCTGCCAATCGGTCTGTAGGGCCTTTTCAGCGCCTAGCTGGGTGGTGGCCACCAGCTGCTCGGCGACGTGCTCCAGCGCCTGCTGCAGGCGGCGCACGACGTTGCCGATCCGCTTGGTGAGCAGCTGCTTGATCAGGTGGGGCGTGGTGCGACACAGCTCCATGAAATCCACAAACCAGCCGATGGGGGCTTCGTTGTCGAAAACATCGGCCTGGGAGAAGCAAAACACCCGGCGCGCGCGCCCGTGTTCTTGCTCAAACCGGGCATGGTTTCGCTCCCAGCGCCGCATTTGTTCCCAGTTGGCCTCGGAGGTGCGCACCCGGGGCTCACCAGGCCCCCATTTGGCGCGGTGCAGCCGCGTGTCCATCATGGCAGCGGCGTAGCAGTTGTCACACCCCGGGCTGATAGCGGTGCAGCCGATCCAGCCGTTGAAGGTGCTGTCTGTCCAGGCGATGGTGGTTCGGTGTGCCATGGCTTAGCTCCCCTGCTCTGGAAATGGCCTGGCGGGCGCGGTGTTGGCGTCCGGTGCCGAGCAGCTGGCGGGCGTGGCCACGCAGCCCAGCTCACGGGGACCGGCCAGGCGGGCGCTGAAAACCGCCCCGCGCGGCGGGCGCTTGTGCATGTTGGCCCGTGCGCAGGCCACGGCGCGCTGCGCGCTGCGGGCCCGCACGTAGATGGTCTGGCGAAAGGTCGGCCGCTTGGCCGGGCCCGCCGTCACATCGACGGCCCATTTTTTCCATTCCTTGTCGCGCCAGAAGTCCCGGGCGTCGGCCGCATCGGGGTCGATCAGGCGCAGCATGTCAGGGGCGGCGCGGCTCATGCGAGGCTCCCCGAGGCGCCATAGCGCCCTTGCTGGCATTGCTGGGCGTGCACCAGGCGCGCCACCCAGCGGCCCAGCTGGGAGCGTTGCGCGCCGATGCCACCGCGCGTGGCCAGGATCGCCACATCGCTGGCCAGGTGGCCGCACTGCTGGAGCTGCAGGAGCAGCGCCATGAAGACGCGGCGGTAGTCGCCGCCTGCGCCGATGATGACGCCCTGCCAGGGGCGGCGGCGCTGCGGCACGGCCGCGTAGGGACAGGCCATGTAGGACAGGGGCGTCATGGCCAGGCCGCTGCCCGCCTCGTCCAGCAGGCCGCGGCGGATCAGCTCATCGGCCTTGATGGCGCTCAGGCGCCCCTCGTAGGGGCTGTGCTGCACGCTGGCCGAGGTGATGCCGAACTTGCCCGATAGGACCACCACATGGTGGATGTGGCGCTGCGCCTCGAAGGCCTGCGCCGGTTGGTAGGCGCAGCCCAGGTGCGTGCGCAAGGAGCGCCACATGGGGCCGTCGTACAGATCAATCAGAGGCACGGCGTCCCACCCAGCAGGCAAGGCCTTCTTGGTCTGGCTGCACGCCATCAAGATGAGCGTGTTGTCCAGGCGCATGGCGGGCGTCACCTCGGTGGCGTTGGCCAGGTCGATTCGCTGGGCGGGATCGCCGGGGGTGAGGTGGCCAGGGCTGACCAGCGCGGCTAGGTCGGCGTGCGGCGGGGCCGAAAGGGATGGCGCTGAGGCGCCGTGCTGCGACTGGCCAAGTCGGTGGTTCATGGGGCGGATCCTTCCTTGTTTGATAGTGGGGGCAAGCAGCACTGGATCAACGCGAGGGCAGCAGACACAGCTCGCCTTGCGCGAGGCGCTGCAGCGTGATGCGGGCGCAGTGATCCATCACCGCATCGATGAGGGTTTGGGTCTCGCTCCCGTAGAGGTGGCGAAACTGCGCCCACAGCGCGCTGCGCTCGGCCTGGGACTGCACGTTGATGCCCGCCAGGGCCTCGGCCTGGCCGATGGAGCCACCGGCCCAGCGGCCCAGTAGGCGCAGCTGCTCGGCGGGGCGCTGCGTGCGGCGTGGCCGATGCGAGCCGCGTGGAGGGCGTGCTGATGCGGGTTGAGCGGCGATGTGCATGGGGTCGCTCCTAGTCGTTGTCTTGATGTCAGTTGGAAGTGGCGTCGCTGCTCAAGCGGCGTGCAAGGCGCGTTGAGCAGGCATGACCGACAGGCCCTGCCCGGTGGCGCTGGCCAGCGCCTCGTCATCCAGCTCGTCGGGATAGCGGCGGGCGTCGATCTGATCGCCGCGTCGGCGCCACTGCGCCTCGATGTCGGCCATCAGCGCGGGCAGTTTGGCCAACTGCGCGGTGATGGCCATGCGCAGCTGCTCGGCCGAGATGGCGCTGCCGTGGGTTTGCGCAAGGATCGCCTCGATGTCGCGCAGGGTGCTGGCGCGCAGGTTGTTGCGGTCGCAGGCGGCTGCCAGGCAGTTTTCCAAGGTGGCCTTGGTGCGCAGCGTGGCCACGGCCGTGGCGCGCAGGCCGGTGAGCGGTGCGCGGCGACGCGCGGAGCCGCTGGGGTGGCCGACGTGTTCAGGAATGACGCCGCCGACCGTGGCGGTGTTTTGAGCGCTATTTGCTGGGGACATGGTGGGCTCCATGGGGTTGGTTCGCGTTTTCTAATCGTAATGCGTTTCGTAACGATGTCAAGATATCCACACGCTTAGCCGTGATAATCGCAGTTATTGACGGTTAAGCGGCACAATGAGCCATCGACGCCCAAACCAGAGGATCTGCACACCATGGTCACCACCCGTATGCGCTACTTCAGCGATCAGCCCGACGGCCCCGTCGAGCTGATGACCATCACCACGATGGACAACGCCCAGTTCGCCCTGAGTTTTCCCGGCGTGCGCGGCCTGCGCTCCGATGGCTTCCAGAAGTGGGTCGGCCGCGCAGCACCAGGTGCGCCTTACCTGCCCGTCACCCGCCGCATCGACTACAAGCGTCAGCCGTCGCTGCATGTGTGCAGTGCCAAGTGCGTGGGCGGCAAGCCCACCGGCACCTGCGAGTGCCAGTGCGGTGGCGCCAACCACGGACGCGGCCTCATCACCGGCTTGCTTGCCTCAGCCGCCCACCACTGAGGCGGGCAAAATGACACATCCTCAGGAGCCCCATGTGAACACGCTCAACCCCACGGCCATCACCACACCCGCCATGCCAGCCGTGCCCTGCCCCAGCTCCAATGAAACCGCCGCCTTCTGGCTCATCGACGAGGCGCAGCGCGACGGCTTCAAACACTTCCTGTCCCAGTTCATCACCGCGCATTGCCCGGCCTGCAACAGCCGCAAGGTGTTTGTCGACGGCATTGAGCACCAGGTCACAGTCAACGACCAGCCGCAGCTGCTGGCCGCGTACTTCGCGGTCTGCGACGAGTGCAGCCATGTGTGGTGCCGCGCCGCCAGTCCCGACGACGTGGCTGCGCGCTGCATCGGGCAAACCGCCGCCATCGATGCCGCCCGCAACCCTGCGCTCAAGGACTTCAGCCGCGATGAGCTGTACGAGATCAATGACGCCCTCAACGAGGTCATCCACCGGATGTGCAAACAGGGGCAGACGCCCCAGGAGATGGGCTACCAGTCGCTGAGCAGGATGTGGGCTGCCCAGCGCAAGCTCACCGAGCAGCTGCTCGGGCCCGGCGATACCCCTGGTCTCCAGCAGATGCGTCCCATCGTGGAGGCCAACATCGCCAAGCCGCGTCGTCTGCGCGCAAAGCGGCCCCAGGACTGAACCAATCGGAGAAGGCCCATGACCTACCTCATCGACAATCCCGAGCTGGCCAGCGCCGTGGCCAGCGCGAAACCTCACCCCAAGCACGCCCACCTGCTCGCGGCCATCCGCCGCGTGCCGGGCCTGGAAGCGGCCAAGCTGACAGCCGCCGGCGACGAGGGCCGCTTGTGCCGCCGCAAGGTGATCGATGCCAGCGGCCAGATCATCAGCGACGACCATCAAGCCTGGCTGCGTGATGAGTGCGGCCGCAGTGGTGCAGGCACCGCCTGGCGCTACCTCAAGAGCCAAGGCCATCGCCTCTCCGCATGCAACGTCAACAACCTGTATGTGACTGTTGATCGGGGCGGCGTGCGCCAGGACAACTACCTACAGATCGAGATCGAGCTGCAGGACGAGCGACTGGAGCGGCGCCTCTTCGATGAAGACTACTCGTGGTCAGCGCCCCGCGATGACCGCGAACTAATCGAGCTAGCCGTGCAAGGCCCTCGACTGCCTGACGAGCAGTGCACCGCCCTGGGTGCGCCCGTCTACCGGCTCGGCCGCGCCATTGACGTGGCAGCATTCACCCAGCTCGCAGAGCAGACCTACAACGAGAACAACGCGCGCAATGGCGCCAAGATGGTCAAGGTAACCTTCGACAGCGGTGAATCAACCACCGGCACCATTGCCGACCTGTTTCCGGAAGCCAAGCCGGAGCCATGGAAAGGGCGCCGACTCTTTGAGGACTGGGCGTTTTCTAGCGCCGGTCGCAGTGGCGCGCGGTTCTGCGACCATTGGGCACTGAGAATGGACGACTGGACGAATCCCCGCACGCAAGAGCGCGACATGGGGATCATCCCCATCTGGGGTTTTACGGGCAAGCTGGCCGAGGTGAAGTCCGCATCACTGAGTGACTACGCGCTGTACGGCAAGCTCGAAGCCATGGACCGGCGACTGGGCGTGCCCTTCGGTTGGTATGCCTACATGCTCCATGGCAACCGGGTCCACGATTGGGCCGGTGAGCGCATTCTCCGTGCCGCAGAGGCGGGCAAGATCGTCTTGCCAGAACACGACTACCAGGTGCTCAAGGCTTGGCACGCACGCCCCTACGGCTTCTGACTCAGATGCACCGGATGGGACCACCCTCGTCACCCAAACCCGGGCCGTTGAGCCCAGCTCAGCGCAAGCTGATCGAGCGCCTGCAGGCCGGGGCGCAGCTGCGCCTGGAGCCCTCCACCGGGCTGTACATGCTGCGCGACGTGCACGACGCTTCTGGCACACCCACCAAGGTAGACACCCGCACCGTCGAAGCGCTGCTGAGGTCTGGCCTGCTCAGCACCGCCATATCAGGCCTGTGTTGCCTCGACGATCGCGGCGCCTGGAACATCGCTGAGCCTGCACCCACCGACAACCGTTCCGCCCCAGGAGGACGGACTCGATGTGGTGGAACATCTGCCTCAGGAAGTGACCTCGGCAGCGGCCATCACCGATGCATTCCCCGAGGCCTTGGCCATGCTGCGTCCATCCGCAGCCCCCCTGCCCCTCTGCGCCAGCGCCACGGCGGTGGATCAGGACCGAAAAGCCGTTGCACAGTGGCTCAATGAGTTCCGCCGCAAACGCAACACGCTCGCCGCTTATGCGCGTGAGGCCCGCCGCTTTTTGTTGTGGCTGCACACCATTGACGGCGGCACGCTGGGCTCATTTGACCGCGAAGCCCTGGATCGTTACGTGCGCTTCTTGGGCAACCCGGACCCCAGCTGGTTCACCGTCGGCCCGGACGGCTGGCGCCCACTCAAAGGCCCGCTGTCGCCCAGCTCCACGCGCCAGGCCATCATCATCCTGCAGGGCATGTACACCTACTTGCTCAAAGCACGCAAGGTTGCAGACAACCCGATCAGCCTGATGCTGGACAAGGGCAGCCCCGCACCCAGGGCGGCGAGGCCGGCGCCCAGCGCGCAGGCGATGGCCAGGATCTCGGGCTGGCTGCCCACCTGGTGTGCGCAGGCGACATCCGAGCGCGAGCGCCAGCAGCGCCAGCGTGATGCACTGATGTGGACCTGGTTGTACTGGACTGCGGCCAGGCGCTTCGAGCTTGCTTCGGCCACATTTGGCCAACTCAGGCCAGACACCATCGACGGACAAACCGCCTGGTGGTGGGAGGTGATCGGCAAAGGCGACAAGGTGGAGCGAATTCCGCTGGATCATCAAGCGATCGAGGCGCTGCTCCATCACCACGGGCTCACCAAAGACCAGCTCATCTGGCACACGCGAAGCCACCCACAAGAGTCTCTGTGGCCTCGATTGCGGCGTGGAAAGGGCGGCGCTCCACTCAGCGACGACACCATCTACGAAGCGGTGCTGAGGGTGGCGACGGCCGCAGCGTCTGCGGCCGAGCTGCTGGAGCTGTCAGCCGTCGATCTGCAGCGCATCGCGCAGACCACGCCCCATCATTTGCGTGCATACCGAAACACACACATGTTCGGCAAGGACGTGCACGCCCGATATGTTCAGCGTCTCATGCGGCATGCGGATTTCGAGACAACCTTGCTTTACGACCACACCGACGATCACCACTTCTACCGTGCGATCGTCGGCCCATCAGAGCCCAAGCTGATCGCCAGCGAAAAGAGCGATGAGGAAGGTCACATTACCCGCTCGCGATCCACGGGGTAGCCGCCCATGCGATCCACGCCGCACGAGTAGTCTTTGAACGGGGGATTCATGAACTCCGACAACATGGGGTTGTCATCCTCATCTTCAGGCGGCACCGCAGGCGTTTGGACCGGCGCCATGGGCGCAGACCGAATGCCCAGCACGTCCAGCACAATGAGCTTGATCATGTCGTAGAACATCACACACCCCTCTTCGATTTGTCGATTTCATAGGTCACGGCACCGCCCCCTTGAGCCACCTGTTCAAAGCCCGCCTGTTCCAGCAGATGCTTCATGGCCACCGAAGCCGGGCGACAGCGTGCATAGATGCACCGCGCGGGCAAAAACCGCACCAGTCGGCCCAGAAGCAGGCGTCCAAGCCCCTGACCCTGCCATTCTGGCAGAACGGCCACCAGCGTCAGCTCAACCCGCTCGGACCAGGACCCGGCGACATCCTCCAGCACCAGCGCAAACGCCACGGACACCCCGGCACCGTACATCACATACACCCTCGCGCCCACGCCACTGCGGCGACCCACCATGGGGATGGGCGCATCGCCCACCGCCAAGCTCAAGAGATTGTGGATGTTCGCCTGCGCGGCCTTTGGGTGCGCGCTGCCACTGAGGTGCCCCTTGTCGGCCATCTTGACCCCAAGCGCGAACATCCAAGGCAGATCCTCGGCCGTGGCCAGCCTCACGCGATACTGCCCACTGCGATCCATGCTGGCCAACAAGGATTGCAGCCAACGCCACGGCTTCACCGGGCGTCAGGGGCCGCAAGAACCACTTGGCTGGCCATCAGGCCTTTGGGGCCTTCCACCGGCACGTAGCGAACCGTCACGCCCTCATCGAGCGTGCGATAACCATCCATGGCGATCGCCGAGTAGTGGACGAAGACATCGCCCTGGCCATCGCCAGGCTCAATGAATCCATACCCCTTGGAGTTGTTGAACCACTTCACCCGGCCTTCCTGCATATTGTCCTCACTGATTCTGCAAATGGGTTGACGCCTCTGATATTGCCTCGCCCGGCATTTTGCAGGGCTACCGGAATGGTACACATCCGCAGGCACATGCTCGATGCCGCCCACCCGAGCCGAGCTAAGAGGACTTGACGGCGTCCCCCATGCGCACTAAATTTGCACCCGTTCTGTGATCGCTCAGCGATCAGTGCGCACGAAGTCGATCCCCACACCCCTTCGTGGTTGAGGCTTGCCTCAATGGGATTGCTGTAAAAGCCTGGGTTTCCCAAGGCATCCATCTCCTGTGGCATTGCCCCCCGAGTGCGTCTCACACCGCGCACTGGGGGGGCAATGTCGCCCGTCACGGAAAAAGGAGATACGCATGTACAAAGCTCACCTGCTGGAGTTGGTCATCGACGACTGCACTCCCGAAAACATGGCCGCCGCTGGCGTGCCCGAACAAGATGCGCGGTGGTATCACACCACCGGCCGCCACCTCACCCGCGTGTCAGCCCGTGAAGCGGACCTGATCTTGATCATTCGCCACAAAGTCAGATGCGCACGCCGCTGACCCCGGCGAGATCCTGGCCCCATCGGTACGCAACACCCCGACCCCCGAGCACTGTGTGCCGGGGGTTTTTCATTTGTGTGCCTGGACAAGTTCGGATGTCACAACGCCGAGGTTCTGATATCAGAATCAGCAACGAAAGTGATCACACGCTGATGGCGACAGGGGATTTGACGTGTAAAGCAATTGGGCGCTCAGGACATTGCCGTGGGCCACTTCGGCTCGCGCCCGGTGAGGATGGCGATGAAATGCGCCAGCGACAGCAGCACGAGCAGCGGAGACCGCGCCATCACGATGAGCAGGTGTCCAAATGTCAGCGTGCCTTTGCGTCACCCTCTTTGCAGCGCACATCGGCATGTGAACGATGCAAAGCATCCGCTCGGTCCGCAGCAAGTGATCACGGAGTTGTCGATGTCTTCGTGTCTGTGCCCGACTGCCCCACAGCGGTGTCATTTCGACGCCCCCGAATCAACGATGCAACTATGATCAGAACGGCGGCAATCAACCACCACTTTTTGGTCTGGTCCTTCTGCTCAACTGCTGAAGCCAAACCCTCTCGTGCAGACGGTGGCCCAGCAACGAGGCGCGTCAAGGAGGCTTGTGAAGTTTTCTCAAACCAGCCTGCATCAGTGTGCCGATGGCCCTCAGTGAAGACAGCACCGGTCATGAACTGGTCAACGGCCTTGATCCTCGCATCCACACTGTCATCGAAGGGGCTGTCCAGAACACCCATCAACACTTCACGAGCACCAAGCCGCAGCCAGGCGGCAAGATGTTGCCTTTCACGCAGGTGTACGTCATCGCCCGTGGTGTAAGCATAGGCCGCCAGGTGGTTGGCTCCGTCGTAGGTGGGCGACTTCAACCACTTGAGCTTCTCTGGTGTGTAGCGAAGGTCTCGTCCGATGGTGAAGTCCTCCTGAACTGGCCATGGTTGCAAGCGCTTTGCCGTGAGCTCCATCACGTTGTTCGGCAATGTCACATCCTCTACGTGTCCTGAGGGGATAAGGGACAGCATCAAGGTCCATGCATCACCAGATTGAATGCGCAGGGTTGGGTCTTCAATGGTGGCTCCATGGGCCACCTCGATCTTCGCTACCACTGCAGGCTCAAGCCATTGAACGCCAGCGGGAATTTGCACAACAACGCTTTCACCAAGTTTTACCGTTGCGGGGCCGGTCTGCCATGTCGCTCGGCGATAGGCATCCAAACGAGCCCCACGGGTGCCTATGTCACCGAGTCCCAGGTTGTTGAGGAACTCAACGGCTTCTGGTTTGAGCGTTTCGGCTTTAGCTTGGACTGATATGGGTTGCATCCCGGCTGCCGCGATCGCCAGCGAGACAGCGCACGTACGGAGCACAGTTAGAAAAGAACTCAACATAGAAAACCATTCCTCGGATCTTTGTATGAAACTCATTGCATTGCCGCTGGCCACTTCGGCTCGCGCCCTGTGAGGATGGCGATGAAATGCCCCAGCGACAGCAACACCAGCAGTGGTGACAGCACCGTCATGAAGACCAGGTGCCCCAAACCCAGCGTGCCCTTGCGTTGCAGTTCCAGCGCCCCGGTAATGTTGAAGTAGGCGTTGAACGAGTAAGCCAGCGAGGGCGTCATCTTGGCCCAGCGCTTGGGTGTGGGCACAGCCTGCGGCCCCTCGGCCATGTAGCGCTGGATGTAGGCGATGAAGGCATCTGACTTGGCCTGGTTGGTGATGGTTTTGCCGACCACGAAGCGGCGCTTGATGCGCCGGGTGGCCGGGTCCACGCTCAGGAATGTGGTGGGGAAGATGCGCGCGCCTTCGCCGTTGTCGCCGTCTCGCTGGCCACGCATCAGATAGAGGCTGTCATCCCACGGCACGCTGAATGGCCCGCCCACGCGCGAGCTGCGCCAGACATGCACCATGCACCGCTCGCGGTCAAAGCGGATGGGGTTGGCGCGGTAGTGGAACCAGTCGAAGCTGACGAAGTAGCGCCAGAAGAGCCAAGAGAAGAACGCCGAGCCGCCAATAGCAAGAAAGCTCATCAAGAACAGGCCGACATCTCGATTTCCGTTGGCCAGTTCGGTTATGAATAGATGAGAGAACATCACCAGACCGGTGCCCGCTAGCCATAAAAATGCAGCGCCCGGTACGCACAAGAAGCCCCGCATGAGGTGCGATGCGGACATGGCATCTAGGTGACGTTCGTCGAGCTTGAATATGGACTCGTTGTCGTCGGGCTCAGCGCAGATGGCATCTCGACCGACACAGAGCAACTCCGCCCCGGGGCGTTCCGACAACTCCTCTTCCAGCGTTCCGTCACCCTCTCCGGTGTAGAGGTTCATGTCAGCATCTGCTTGCGCGCTTTCCTGCATGTCCTTACCGGCTTTGCCAGAGAGTGCATATCGGTGCAGCCAGTGCGTGATCACCGTCATGGCTTCTTCGATCATGTCGGCTTCACCTTGATCAACTTGTCCAACTCTCTCGACTCCTCATCCCAGTCACGCCATTGCTGGTCTTTCGGCTTCTTTCCCCAGCAAGTGCGCGCCATCCACTCAGCGATGGGCTTTTTCTCGAACGCCCAGATCAAGGCAGCCACAGCCAGACCGATGAGGCCAGCACGGATACCCAGGCGAGCTGCAAGGGCGCGAGAACGGACTGCGGTGGTGGGCTTTATCCAGCCTTTGGCCTGAAAGAAAGATGCGCCACCGCTGGCGATGGTGGCGGAGCCAGAGACGATCCCTGCGCCAGTGGCTCCTAAATACAGTGCGGCCATGGCATAGCGCTTCTCTTGTCCAGCTTCGTACGCGTTGACCCCAGCCCAATACGCCCCAATGAACGAAGCCACCCCGCCGCACAGCCCCCCGAGCCCCTTGGTCACGCCCCACTGCAGGTTCTCGCCATACACGCCCTTGACCCATGCCGCGCGGATGTCGGCGGCGGCATTGACACCGCCCAACACCGCCGCGCGCAAAGCAGCTTCGGCTTGAGGCTGCTTGAAGCGATCAGCCTTGGCCAGTGTGCCCTCGGCCTTGTGATAGTTGATCAACTCAAAGACGAGGCTGATGGCGCTGAGCCTGCCGTCCAGGTTGAAGCCCTTCTTGACGTTGGCAAAGGCATCTGCCGCCAAGGCGGTGCTGACCTCGCGCATCTGCCCGAACTGCCGCATCGTGTTCTGCGCAGCCTCTACCGTCTCGGGTGCGACCACCACATAGCGCAAGCCGCTGACCGCATCGGGCTTGGGCTGCGGCAAGGTGGCCGCCAGCACCGGAGCCTGGCCGGGCACAGCCACGCGGGTGCCAAAGTCGCGCTTGAAGGCAAACGGGTTGCTGCCGTCCAGGCTCAAGGTCATGTCCACCATGCGCCAGGTGGAGAACTCGAAGAACCGTGCCAGGCCCCTGAGGCCATCGCTTGTCGTGAATGAGTGTTGAGCCCACATGGCGCCCGCGCGGGTCCAGATCACCCCTTCGAACAGCGTCTTGACGATCCTGTTGGCGTTGTCGTCTGACAGCGCCTTGGACAGCGGCCCGGCTGCCGTGGCCAGGACCCGCTCCCAACCGCCAGCCAGGCGCCCCGCCGGGGTGTCTTTGCCACGGTCGGGGAAGGTCAGCGCCTTCTTGAGGTTCGAGTACACCTTGTCCCACTTCGGCGCCTGAAGCGCGGCCAGCACGTGCTCCGTCACATCCTTCTGGTTGCCCAGCAGGGCGTTCCAAACCAGGGCCTCGGGCGCGCCAGGCTTCTTGTGGACGACCTGGGTCTCCATCCATTGCTTGCAGCGATCCGTCACCCCCATGCCGTGGATGAGGTTGCACGCCATCTGTTCGTACCCAGTGGCGTCGCGCCGGGTGCCGGGGTCGAAGTCCATCTGGCGCATGGCCAGGGTGCGCGGGTGGTCCAGCCAGGTCAATTGATCGGCTGCGGCCTGCTCGACGGCTTTCTGAAACTTCTCGATCTGCGCCCGGTGCGCCTTCAGGAACTGCTCTGGCGCGGCGGCATCACGCAGGTTGTCGGCGTACTCAGCCCAGGCTTGTTTGCTCTGCTTGTCGACGCTGCCCCCCCGACGCTCTTGCATCGTGGTTTGCGGCAGCTCCGCAGGCTTCCATGCCACCGGCTTGCCGTCAGGGCCCATCTTGGTGATGGTGCCGACCGGATGGTGCCGGGCCACTTCATGCCGCTGCGCTTCCGCCTCGTCAAATGCCTTTTCGGCCTCGGCCTCCACTTGCATCTTGATGGACTCGATTACCTCGGCGGACAGGAACTCGCGCTGGTGCTCAGCCGCGTAACGTGTGGCCGCTTCCATCTGTGCGTTGCGCAGCTCATTGAGTTGCTCGACCACGCCCTCGGGGTCGTCCAACATCAGGATGACGGACTTGCCCTTGAACATGTCGGGGTGCCCGGTCGGCGCGGTGATTTCCTCGATGCGCCGCACTTTCTGGGCGAAATCAGCGGCCACGCCAAACCTGATGGGGTTGATGGGCTCAATGGCGGCGGCAAACGCTTTGCGCAAGGCGATGGACGGCCAGAAGCCACTTTTGCCATCGGCAAAGTCAATGACATGGCTGCGCAGATGCTCGGCATCCAGCGGCAGCATGTGCGTGCCGGGCCGCTGGCCCTTGGCCACGGCCTTGGGGCTGAAGCTCACGCCGCGCCACTCTCTGGCCTTCTTCGTGCCGATGGGCTTGCCATCCGGCCCTGCCACCGTCACCTCGGCGTTGTCGGTGTAGCGCTGCAAGGTGGCCTCTGACCACAGGCGTGGGCTGAAGGCCATCCAGATGTTGCCGACGGCATTGGCATACGAGATGCTGATCAGGTGCGCCTGATGGTTGGCCGCACCTTGGCGGCACTGCTTGATCTCACCTGCATCCAGGTGGGGCTGGATGCCCTTCGCGTAGTGCGGCACGCGCACCTGCTGCAAGAGTTGGCGGGTCAGGCCGTTTTGCATGACCTGCCAGATGTCCCAACGCTGCTTGTCTGGATAGAAGAGGTAGACATAGCCTTCGCGCATGACGCGCGCCACTGGCGCGGCGTGGGCCAGCTTGGTGCGATCCAGGGCAGGATCAAAGGCCGCAGGCCAACTCACTCCCGCCTGCTTGACGGCAGCCTCATGGTCCTTGGCCACCACGGAGGGCAGTACCACCAGCAGTTGCAGGTGCGTGCGGTAGCACTGCTGGCACGGCTCGCCCGGAATGTAGTGCGGGCGCCCGCTGGAGGCGTCCTGTACGCTGGTGACGTATTGCTCTTTGCGCGCTTGTTGCTCGGCGGTCAGCATGATTCGGAACCCTGTTTCGTATGTGTGTGCTGCTGCGCTGATGGTTCAGTGCAGCGCGGCTGAGGCCTGTCGGCCGTCAGCACGTGTGGCGGATTGCCAGCGTTGCCAGAACTGCGGCGGCAGTCGTTCGTGCAGTTCGGTCAGGGGCAAGCCCTCCGTCACCAAGGCACGGATCGCCGCCAGCCAGTCCGCATCGCTACGTGCCTGTTCTGGCAACGGCAAGGCCTGCAATGCGTACGCGGTCAGCCCTGGCCCGCGAATGCCCAGATCCTTGGCTTCCAGGATCAGCGACTGGACCCGGGCCAACGCATCGTGCGGAACAGATATCCCCTCAAGTTGGGCTTGATCTCGCCAGCGCTCCAGGATGTCCCGCACGGTGGGCACCTCTTCCACGGCCAGGATCTGGTCGCGCGACAATTGCCTGGCCTTGTGAGCGTTGCCTGGCGCCGATGCATGCTCCTCTGGGTGATCGGCCCGGTACACCTTGACCTGCCCGAAGGGGTCGATGCCCATCCAAGTGGCGTCGCCCAGCAGTGCCGTTCGCTGAGGTGCGGTCAGCGTGGGCCAGAGGGTGTGAAGGTGATCAGGGCAGAACCAGCGCACCCAGTACGTGTGCGCGCCTATGCGGTGGTTGGGGGCAGCATGACGGAATCTCTGCGCGATCACGCTGGCGGATTCGTTGCTGACGATCCAGCCGCCAATCGCCAGGTTGGACAGATCCAGCTCGTCGTTGTGCAGCGCGCGGTCGTGGGCGGATCGGCCAGCGGTTTCTTGCCACGCTTGGGTGATGCTCGATTCCAGCAAGGGGTCGTCCAGCGCCGGGTGCGTCTCCAGCAGATAGGCGGCCACCTTCGAGCAATCGAGCGTAATGAGGCGGGCTGCTTGGTCAGGGCGGATGGCCAGGCTGCCACTTGGCGGCTGGATGAGCGAAAACGTCCTGCGCTCGTCGTCGGCCAGGCTCAAAGGGTCTGACAGCTCGGGGATGTAGACGAGATGCAACAGGGCATCTGGCGAGTGTTTCAGGCCAGTGGCCAGCGTCTCTAGTACCGTAGCCCGCAGGCCATTGAAATTGGTTTCCACACGGAGGATCCTGATTGAATAGTTTGAGGCTGTGGCACTACGCCTAGGCATAGTGTTGTCAACGCAGGTTGTCAGCACCAACATTTTACGGCTCGAAATCAACCGCCTCAGCACATCAGAAAGATGTTGGCTGGCGACTAGAACAACTGGATTGCGCTACTGGTCATGAACACTGGACTGGGTGATCACCGTGCTGGACGGAGTATTCATAACTGCTGGAATATGCAAGTGTCGACGTATGATCTCAGCTCAGACAAAACCGTTCAGGAGGTCAACGATGAAGTTCAGTTTTCGGGTGGGGGCAAACGACGTGACACTCAGGGTGCCTGGGCCACATGGCTTGGTCGAGCCGGAGCCGCCAGAGCATGAGTTTGTGATCAAGATGATGTCCAAGGCAGCTGGCATGGCCCTGTACAAAGACCTGGTCGATTACGCATCTGAAAAGCCCGCGTTCTTTGCGGACCAGATGGCCAAAGGCCACGACGACTATGAAATGCCGTTCGTCGCGCGGGACTCAGTCCATACGAGTTTGCGGGTGCGCAACGATGCCCACATCATCGCTGCGCTCGCGCACCTGGGCGCCACGCACATTCCTGTCCAGATCCATCAATCTGACGCACACCTGCTGGATTGAGGACACACATGCAGCTTGGCATTTATTCATACGAGATGGACGGGGCAGTACCACTGCGCATCAGGGTGTCCCTCAGGCAAGACCGCCTGGACGTGTTCATCGATGCAGTGGGACGATCCGCGCTCCCGCAGATCCGGTTGTTTGTCTCCTACAGCGACACAAGCGCCCACGTCTGGGATCTGTACGGCAACAACCCCGGAGGACCGCTACATCGCAAAGGCCTCGGGGCACTTGCCGTCAACACGGCGATCCAGTTCCTACGCCAAGTATGCCCCGCAGAGGCGAACTTGCGGGGCCACGTCACTGATGCCCAGGATCTGTCTGCACCAGCTCAAGAAGCCCGCGCTGCCTTCTGGCGCGCTTTCAACTTCAAGGTCACGGAGCCCACACCCGAGGGTGACCAATACCTGCGAGGGGATCTGGGAACCCTGCAATACGTTTCGGGCAAAGCGCTCGATGAGCACCCCAGATGGTTTGATATCGCGCTCATGACGTGGTCGCCCGAGTAGGCGCAGCTCGCAGGCCCAAACCTTCTCGGAGCCCGGCACCGTGCTTCCACGCCATCAAGGTGACCACAGAAGATACGCCAAGCCAGCAAGGGCCACGCCGACCCCAAAAGCACGAATGCGCCATCGGCGGTTGATCTCGGCGATGGCCTTGGCGTGCTGCGCCCGCTCCCGCTCGATGAGTTGGCGTTGTTTCGCGTCGGAATTGTCCACCAGCGCTCGGGCCTGCTCACGTGCATTGCTTGCGCCACGCGCCTCAGCAGCAGCAGCCAGTGAGCGAACAGCGGCCACTTGATCGCGAATAAAGACTCCGGCAGCGGTGGGCGTCACGGCCGAATGATCGACCACCAGATCGCACAGGGATGTGTCATCCGAATGGCCAAGGCCGACCACGCGAAAGCACGCCAAAGCGCCAAGCGCCGACAGCACCCTCACCGTGTCGAACACGGCGAAGTCTTCATTCGAGCCGCCACCCCGCACCAAGACCATCACATCGGCTTGCACCCCTTCAATTGCCGATGCAAGCTCCTCCGCATCGTTGATGGCGACTTCAATGGCGACGATCTCATGATTTGGCGCCTCATCCCCGAGGCCATCCATGAAGTCGGCGAAGACCTTGCTGGCCCTCCCGTGGACCACCGCGATCCGCATCCGCGCCTTCAATGGGAATCGCCCCCTTGCCCGCCGCAGGCGCTTCACGTCGGACAGCGCCAAGGCCTCGCGACGCTTACGCTGAACCTCGTCAGGGGAATCAACCAGCACCGCATCCGTGACATCAAGCTTGATCTTGACTGAGCCGTCTCGGGGCGACACGCTGACACTGGGAATCCCGGTTACTCGGATGTAATCCCCGGCCTTAACCCGTTCGCCAAATATCGTTTTACGAACGTCCATGAGCACGGCCACGCCGTCATCCTCAAGGGGCACATCCTAGTATTTGTTGTACTTGGTCGCGTCTCGAAACTGACCGACTCGGCCAGCAGTAACCACGACGCCCGCTAGCTGAGAAACATGGGTCTGTATCGCCTGGGTGGCCATCGAGCCGAAAAGAGTATTCAACGACCGCGTATTGAGCGCCCGAAGCAGTTCCCGTTGAGCCCCCCCGCCCGAATGATTGCCCGCCCGGCCGGTGGGCGAAGATCTCAGATCTGCAGAGGCTGCAGAAGCTCGCGCATTCTGGAAATGGGTCATCGTCCTGAGTTGCTTGAATTGTTCAGGGCAATTGTGTCACGCTGTCTCGTCTACTTGACAACACGGATGTTGACAATCTAGCCTTGGTTCGCATTTTGAGTGCGTGGCGGATGCCACCTGCACTGACGGCGAGGTAGCTCCCCCTTCCCTCGCCTGGCACGCCCCAAACGTGTCGGGAGTTCTGTACCGCCCCTCTCTCAGGCCTCGCCGCCCCCCTCTCCACCCTTCATTTACCCCAATGGGAAAGCATCCCATTGGGGGGACGCTTTCCTGATCAAACCTCAAGGAAAGCTCATGGACACCATCGACTCTCAATCCCAACAGTTTGGCCAGCTGGCTCAATCTGAGGGCGGCAAGCAGTTGCCTCTGCAGGTCTTGCAATCGGCAGCTGGCTTCTACATCGGCACAACCGACGAAGAGGGATACCCCTTCACTCGGGAATCCGATCGCTATTGGCGCAAGCATGAAGACGCCTGCTCGGCTCTCCAGTCTGGCCAGTGGCCTCAACGGAATTGGCTCTGATCCACCCTGCCCCATCGGGACGAAGCTCCCGATGGGGCCTCGTCCTTCCATTCAACCAAGCAACTGAAAGGACAAACATCATGTCACAGCACTACTACGTCACGACCCATCAAGGGCGCCCTGTACGAGTCCTCATGGGCTGGGACCGGCCGCTGCAAGGCTACTTCATGGTCATCGCGAACATGGATGCCACAGCGGATGAGCCCGAGTTCCTGTACTCCAACCTTGATGACACGGATCTTCCCAAGGCGCAACCCCACAGCCTGGATCCGTTCCTTGAACGTCTCCGCACCTTTGGCATCGAGCTGCCCCATTCGATGATCTCCATCGCATTCCTGGATGGTGAATTCAATACGGGCAATCGTTCCATCGATCACACCACAGCAGTGGACATCGGATCAGGCTTCAAAGCAGTCAAGCGATTGGCCAACGGCGGATCCTGGTTGCCAGACACAAGCGGGCACATGGACCTGACTGTGCGTGACGAGGATGGCAATTCGATCCTCAGTGCGCACACGCCAGATCGTGGCTGGGACGCAGACAGCTTACGGGCCGCTCTAGCAGCCCCAGCCGTCAAGTCTTATGTCGATGACGGCGGCACGGCGCATGCCTACCTGGGCATGCAATGGCTGGCCTCCACATCGCTGAGCTGATTGACCACACCACTCCACCGGAGGCCTCCGCCTCTGGCGGAGCCTCCTTCCAGAAACCACCGAAGGAGAATTCCATGGCGAATCAATGCGACCTGTACGGCCAGATCACTCTCAGAGAGGGCGTCACCATGAACCACATGCGACTGGCCATGCACAACTTCATCACCCACTTTGGCCTTGACTTCGATCACTGCGAGGCATCCGGCCACATTGAAATTGAGCAGACAGGCGAAAGCCTCACGCTCTCACTGTGCATTGAAAACATCTGGGGGCGTGGCGGCTACCTGAACGAGCCCATTGACGAGCTGTGCAGTCAACTGGGGCCGTTCACGAGCATGCCAGGCTGGCTGCATCTGATCGACCAAGACACCGGCGACAGCAGCGCAGCAAGAACACCCTATTTCGTTGGTGCTGACGCTGAAGCCATCAGCTTGGCCAGATTGCATTACGCACTTGACCAGTTCAAAGACCACGTCGGAGATTCACTGACGGATCAGTCGATTCAGGCCGTTCACGACTTTTGCATTTCTCTGCATGGGCAGGCTTTGATCAAGCCAGCCTCTGCGGCAAACGCCAGTCAGATCAACCCCGAATCGGTCGTTCGTTAAACCTCACGATCCGACCTTTCAACTCATGCCGAGGGCAACGCCCTCGGGGCGATGTCCTCGGCCCCACTTTGGAGCCTATTCATGACATCCGCCCATGTTGCGAAGAACAACAACTGCACAGGACTAACAGCCGACAAGCGCTGTCCACATTGCCTGAGCGGCAACCTCACCTTGTGCGAGGACCTGACGCGCTACACACACATTGAAGCCATTGACGACGAGCTTGTTGTCGGCCTCACACGCACTGAAAACGCCATAGCCGAGGACGCCACACGCCTTATGTGCAATGGCTGCGGGGAGTATCTCCCTGTTCCAAAGGAGCTGCGTTGAACCATCAGGTTCATCGTTCACCAGATGCGTTGACCACCACATCAAACAGCGAGCCGCCAGCTCGCGGCATTCCAAAAGCGGCGAACGCCGAACCTCCCCATGGGCGCCTTGTGCGCCCATTTTCATTTGTTATCCAGGAGACCTTATGCAACAGCACTACATCCTCCGATCGGTTGGGCAACACAGGAACGCCCCACGGGTTTACCTCGACGACATCTTTCTCATGTCAACGGACTTTCACCCCGGAACTCACTACGACGTCCACGTCGAAGAACAGGGCTGCCGAGTTGTTCTGAGGCTGTCTGAGACGGGGAGCCGCAAAGTCAGCGGCAAGGAGAAGCGCGGCCGAAGCCAACCCGTCATCGATCTCAACAACCGAACCGACCTGGCTGGGTTCTCTGCCCAACAGATCGTTCGCATCATCATCACTCGCACCGCGGTGTACATCCTCACGCCAGCCAGCGAGCGCAACCGCCAAGAACGCCTGCGGCGATTAAAAACAAAGCTGCAGGCGAACGAGGGGCTACGCATTGCCAGCCTGGCCCACGGGATCGGCGTCATGTCCAGCGCAGCACATCGTGGCCTGACGGCCGCCAGCGTGCCCAGCGCCCTGGTCATTGCCAATGAACTCGATGACGGCTTTCTGGCCCAGTCCATGCAGGCCAACGATGCCTGGGCAGCGCAGACCAGTGCGTTGGCGGCGCCAATGCAGGAGATTGTGCAAGACCGCTGGCTGATGCAGCGCCTGGGCTTCGTCGAGGTCTTGGAGGCAGGAATCCCCTGCTCGGGTGCGAGCAAGGCAGGAAAATCCAAGCGAGGCCTCGGCCAGATGGAGGATCATCCAAACGTCGGTCACCTGGTGGCGCCAGCCATCATGACCATTCAGCAACTGCAACCCGTGGTAGTGTGCATTGAGAATGTGCCCGAGTACGCCGCATGTGCGAGTGCTGAGATCCTCCGAAAGATGCTCCGAGACATGGCGTATTCGGTGCAAGAAATCGTCATCGATTCGCGTCACTTCGGCACCACCGAGGGGCGCACGCGCTGGTTTTTGCTTGCTGCGACCCAGGGCCTGGATATTGACCTGCAGGGCCTCTGCCAGCCGCAAGCTGGCGCAGAGAATCGTCCCGTTGGCACTCTTCTCGATGCGGTTGCCGACGACTCGCCGTCCTGGCGGCCGTTCACCTACCTCCTTGAGAAAGAGGAACGGGATGCCGCCAAGGGAAATAGCTTTGCAATGCAGATCGTCAAACCAGACGACACGTCCGTGCCCACGCTCCGCAAGGGCTACTACAAGGGCGGATCGACTGACCCTCTCCTCAAGCACCCTGTGAAAGAGGGCCTCTACAGGCTGTTCACACCGCAGGAACATGCGAGGTTCAAGAAGGCGCCAGAGCACCTCATAGCAGGTATGTCTGCTGTTCAGGCCCACCAGGGCCTTGGACAGTCGGTCGCGTACCCGGTGGTCTCTGCGATCTTTGAGCGTGTAGGCAAGGCCATGGCCGACTTTGCCAGATCGAATGGCACAGGGCCTGTTCCCCACAGTGCACCAGCCACTCACCTCCCCCGCCTTCAAGTGACGGGCTAAAACGAAAGGGCTCATCAGTACGATGAGCCCTTTCTCTTTTCTGTCACGATCTTTCGATCAGGAACCGCCAAGCATCAGCCAGGCTCCGAAGGACGACAGGGTTGGAGCCGGTGCGACGAAGCGCACCCCCCTCCCCGCTGGAGTACACCGGATCTTCGACAACGACCCGCGTGCCCCGATCGGCACACCGGTATCCGCTCCTCCGTAGCAGACGCGCCACGGCATTCATCTCCAAAAGTTGACTGCAGTTCATGTTGGCCCCCACAGCCCTAGCAGGCTTGAAGGACGGAAGAAGTAGTCCGTCATCACGGGTCTCCAGAAAGATGCTGACCTTCTTCTTGAAGAAGGCCAGCGTTGTTGAGGATGCCCCGGTGAACGTCAGTTCACCAAGCGCTTGGCCAAGGCGACCTCGATGCTGTCGCCTGACTGATTGAGGATGTCCAAACCAGAGTCAGGCATGTCTCCCGACGTGCTCTGGCTCACGGCGATCTTCTTGGCCATCAGGCGTAAGCACTCCATTTGTGCGCTGTCCTCATACCCCAGGTAGTGCACCGCAACAGGATTGCGCTGACCGATTCGCCAAGACCGCCTTGCGGCCTGCTGCACGGTGTACACGTTGTAGCCGGACTGCATGAACACGATGGTGGGAAACTCCAGCATGTCCAAGCCCGTCTTGACCAGCTCGGGGTTGCAGATCAGCACGTCAATGCCTCGCTCCACCTGCTCAGCCACCCAGTCTTCGCGACGTGATGCCTCAACCGATGCGCGAAGCACTGCCGACTTGAAGCCTCGCTCATCGAGCATTGACTTCAGCCTGGCGGTGGTGTCCCGCGTACCCGTGTAGACAGTGAAGACCAAGACCCTGCGGCCCCTCGCCTTCTCTTTCAAGCAAAGGTCAATCAGCGCCTCCTCCTTGGGCGTCGGCTGGCATTCCGTTACGACAGCTGACTGGAAGGCCAGAGGGCGACGAGTGTGTGGATGGGCCACCTGCTCGTCTCGGAAGCAGGTGTCTGGCCACGCAAGAAGGACATTGAGCACCACGCCGAGCAAGGAGTTATCGCCTACACGCAATGCTGCTTTCAGCTCGGACACCAGTCTTGTGGACAAGCTCCGATAGGCAGCAGCCATCTCCTCGGACATGGGTATTCCAGTGAAATGCTCTTCATACGGTGGCAGAACGTTTTGCCCGATGTCCTTGAGCTTCAAGAACACGGTGATGGGCAGCACGTAGCGCATGATCCCTTGCGGGCCAAACCCCGGCGCCTTGGAGACGCGATGCGTGACCTGCGTACCCTTGGCGGTCCTGTGCGAAGACTTGGTGGTCTCCTTGTAGATGTCCTTCAGAACACCGTGCTGGCGCATGAAGTTCATCGTGGCACCGCCCATGCTTCCACGCTCACTCGGCTTGAAGCCATCGTCGATCATGGTTGCAGGATTGAGGCGCCACAACAGGTGAAACAAGTCGTCGGCATAGCCGCCCATCAAGGTTCCAGTCAGCAAAATGGTTTTCCGGCACTTGCGTGCAAGAACACCCATGGCCTGCCCCTGCGCAGAACCTTCATTCTTGTATTCATGTCCTTCATCAACGATGAGCAGACCAAAGTAGCCTTGAGGCAGGTAGCGCTTGATGAACTCGGTTGGCTGATACCCACCTTCACCAAACGTAAACTCGAAGTTGGCCAGCGCACGCTCCATCCGAACGGACTGCTTGTCAGAAAACACCAGGTTGCCCTTCTCGTCCATGAGGTACAGGAACTCGTAGACGTTGTCGCCCAGCATGGATCCGAGCAAATCCTCCCCGAAGGTTGACACCAGCATCTCAGCCTTTTTGGGGCCGATTGTTGGCATCTGCTGCAGGGCATCGAGGACCAGGTCCCTGAAGCAGCGCTCCGGTCGACCAGGTCGAATCAACGTCCAAAGGGCCTCGCCGCAGCTTTCGCAGCTTCCACGGCGGTCTGACAACATCGCACGCGCCAGCGTGGAGGACACCGGCATGGGATGCCCATCCGCATCCGGTCTGCTGATGAGCACACCGCACCGAGGGCAGGCGGCATGCTCAAGCCGCTGGTAAGAGCCGTCAATCGATCGCTCGATCTTCCGGCGAACAACAAAGGCCGGGCGCCAGTGGAAGCCCATGCGCATACGCACACGGCCGAGTACAAAGTATTCAGGATCTGGGCCGACGGGCACCCCAAGCGCAGCTCGCAGTGCGAGCAGCTTTCGGAGCGTGTCAGGCCCGTTCAGGATCCAGACGCGAGCGTTAGGAACCGTCTCTTTGATTTCACGACGCCACTTGTAGACGAGGTGGGGCGGGGAAATGATCAGCACACGCTGCACGCCGTGGGCCTGCTGCAAAACCGATGCTGCACTGATGGCCATCATGGTCTTGCCCGTGCCCATCTCAGCGTTGATCACGCATGCAGGTTGGTCATGCTCTCCAAGCAGGGAGCAAACCGCATGGACGGCATCTCTCTGAGCCTCGAAGGGCTTTCGCTTGAGTTCGTCCAAGATGGCATCCCATCCGGGATGCCTCACCCCTGTATAGATGGGTGGATTTTGGCTGCGCACCTGCTCCAGCAGGCCGTCACCAAACTCTTCGATGAAAGTGGAAAGGGAGATGGCGGATGCACCACCATCGGCTTGTACAGTGTCTTCTGTCGGCAATGCCACAGCTACGTTCATGTGATCTCCTTGGTTAGAAAGACGGAGATCCACCCCAATGGGGGCGGACCCCCAATGGGTAAATATTGGAATCAGATCAAGCCGCGCTCTGCAAACGAGAGAACGCCTTGATGGCCTACGACGAAGTGGTCGAGGATCCTCACGTCCACCAGCTGCAGAGCAGACTTGAGCGTCTGGGTCAGAAGCTCATCCGCGCGGGACGGCTCAAGCAGCCCAGAAGGGTGGTTGTGATAGACGATCAATGACGCTGCATTGAGCTGCAGAGCCATCTTTGCGACTTCCCTTGGATAGACTGAGGTCTGGGTCAAGGTGCCTCGAAAAATCTCTCTGTTCTCGATCAATTGAAGCTGCGCATCGAGAAACAAGGCCCCGAAGACCTCGTATTCAAGCGCGCCGATCTTGAGAACCAGATAGTCCTTGACCGCCTGCGGCTGACCAAAGATTGGACCCTTCTTCATCCTGAGTCCCAGTATGTGCAGCGCATGCGATATGAGCCTGTCTTCGGCGACCAGATCCAATGGATCGCTCACTCGGATGCCGCTGATAGCTGATCTCAGCGGCGTGACCTTCATGAAGTGCCAACCTCGCTGGCCAACATCACGGTCGTCACATACAGCGCCAGGTCCGTGAACACAATCAGGCTCTCGCTGCTGTCAGGCAGCGAAAACTGCGAAATCACCCGGCCGCCGACGGCCATGGCGAGCAAGTTGGCCTCGCGGTCATCCTCGCTGATGTCCCCACAATCCATGGCTTGATGGCGCTGCAAGAGTCCATCCAGCAATTGTGGTGCGTCGACCAGGAGATCCTCTATCCCCTCGCTATGAACAATCGCTCCCAGCTCCAGGAGGGTAACCGTCGGCGCCGTTGGCACTGATGGTAGATCCTCGCCCTGGTCATCCAGTTGCAGTTGTCCGCTCTTTACGAGTTGACTGATCTGATCGAGGAACGCCGCGCCCAGACCAATCCTGGCGCCCCGTACAGGACCAACGGGAGGATACAGGGGGTCGTCTAGATACCGGACGGCACCAGAGGAGAAGCACCATGACATCACAGCATCACGCCACGCCGGTAGCAACGGCACTGGAGAGAGAGACTGGATGGCGCGCCAGCTGCGCTCTTCCAGCATGGCAACTCTGGCCTCTTCATCGCCTGAGTGCGGATCGTAGGTCAAAACCCATGCTTGGCGGTTGGCCAAGTCAGGCTTCAAGATCGCCTGATCGTAGAGCCATGTGTGTGTCAGAGGACCAAAGATGTTCTGCCTGGGCAGGCGCCCGGTGAACTTGGCAAGTCGGCCTGTGTCGCCGATATCGATGACGTGGCCACGGCCATTGTCATCAACGATGTTGAAACGATCGATGCCACCCTTGGTCTCTGACAGCTCCATTGCGGAGAGCATTTGAAGGATAGCGCCATCGCGGCCGTACAAGGAGATAAACAGGAAACGGCCTTCACTGTCCCTCAGACAGGCATCGGCCAGCACGTCCGGGAATTCGTGGATTCGGTACATAGGGGTTCCGTAAGCTAGTGCGGAACGCGCCCTGCCCTGCAGGAAACACGTCCCGCAAGGGTTGAAGTAAGGGGTGAAGCCAGGAGTCGCTGAGCGACTCCTGGTTCATCAGTTGACAGCGCGACGCTGGTCTTTATCAGCCCATGGATCGATGATCACAGGGAACTGAATGACGTTCGCATCGAGATGCACCGAGTCAGATTCATCTGCTTTGGGCAGAGCACTGACAGGTGAGCGCCGACGCAGGCCGCGGGGGATGCGAGCTGGACGGGCTGCCGAGGCAGTCCGGACAGGTTCGGTCGCCGCCGGCAGAGACACCGCTTGCGCGGGCACTGCAACGTCTACGCGAGGCTCTGCGCGAGGCAGTGCATGCTGTTCCACCTTGGCAAGCCCGTCCAAGCTGCTCTTTCGAGCAAGTTGGAAAAGGAACTTCAAACCACGATAGACAGCACGCGCGACACCCGCCACCTGCTGGCCCAGCTGCTTCGCCTTCGCGTAGCGCATCTGGTCCCGCTTGATGGCCTCAGAAGCTGCCAAATAAACACCAGCGCGCTGCTCACGCAGTTGCGGGTGCTGATCCAGATAAGCCACGATCACTCGCGCCGTTACCGGGTCGTTTGCTCGCTTGGCCACGGCCATCCACTGAACTGAATCCGCCCGAAGCAGCGCTTCGTTAGGGGTGAGGTTCTTGGGGGCTTGGCTTTGAGAGTTACTCATGACGATCTCCAAAAAAAAGGACGGGAGATCGCTGACCCACAAGTGGATCGGGAAGCGAATCTTCCCAATCCGGGTTGCAGGACATTACAGGACCCCCGAACCATCCTTGGGAGATGGTCGTGTGCGTTACAGGGGATGACGCACCGCAAAGGCAACTGGCATTTCAGATCGGCCAGTAAGCGACACAGATGCCGCAATGGTAACGTCCACTTGCTCTGCCATCAAGACGGCCGCTCAGGTGATCGTCACGATCTTGCCAAGGTCTGGACCTGGCGTGAAGTCGATAGCATTGATGACCGGCACGAACTTGTCGAGCATGACGACGGTTTCTGACACCTCGCCCTTCTCGTTGGTCTCGTGCGTGACCGATCTTTCCTTGCGTTTGTGCGTGTCACCCTTGATGAGTAGGATTCGACCGGAAGCACGAGATCTCACCACCCCAGTGACCTGGCCTGCGGCGAGGCAAAGCGCCAGATGCCACTTGGTCATGTCACGTAGCGGCCTGCGATGCGCGCGGGCGTCCTGGCTGAAGTGCAATGGGAAATGCTCCCATAGTGTGGCCCTCTTGAACTTCTGCAGCTCATGACTCAGTTGCATGGGATCGATCCGAACTGCATGAAACCGAAACTCCGGATCATCGACGACCCTAGGAATCAGGTACGGCTCATGCGGCCATTCATCAGGCAACACATGCTCCATCAACTGACCGTCACGCATCTGCTGAAACATCTGCAGGACGGCTTGTGGCGGATGACGTGGACGGTCCTTGATGCCGAAGACCACGCACTGCCGGAAGGCCTGCTCCGGAGCAACGTAGCACCGCAGATCTCGGCAATGGCGAGCAAGGAAGGTCGCCATCTCGGCTGTGATCGCGTAGTGAGGCACGATGAACACCAAGATTCCGCCATAGACCAGCGTCGGCAGGCTCTTGCGAAGGAACGCCATCTCCAGATGCTCTGCTCGCTCCTGGTTGCCAATCAGCGCCTTGTCAGACACCCCGGTGCCATACGGCGGATTGAGAAACAAGAGCCCCATGCTGCGCGGGCTGACCACCACATCGTGCAGATCGCTGTGAATGGCACGGTCCAGCAGTTTCTTGGCGTGCCAGGCACGCTCACTGTCGAACTCGACACCAAAGCTCTCGATACGAAGATTCTCAGCGTCGGCACCAGCTTGCAGGTGCGATTGAATGTCCGACAGCGCGGCCCCTTCGCCACAGGTGGGATCGAAGATCCGGGCCGTCGGCCCTTGGCACCCTAACGCCAGCACGATCCGCGAGAGTGTGAGCTGATCGGTTGGGTAGTAGCCGTTCTTGATGAAGTTGTGGGCCAATCGAGGAAAAATCAAAGCCATGTTCGCTCCAGGATAAAAAATGCCCCACCTCAGGAAACCCTGAGATGAGGCAGTTGATGAAGATGCTGAGCCAGCTCAGTGAGCTTGTGGGCGCAGCAGTTCTGAAGGCAGTAGCATCAGGTCCATGTCGTCGATCTCGATGATCAGCGTGTTGGCCTGCGCATCGACCTTGACGGAGACGTCGCCACGCAACAGCAGGCGAGAGAGCTGGGGGCCGATGCCCAGCATCGCGTGCACCTGGTCGACGAACTCCTGTCCATCTTGGTTGCGATGCTGCGCCCTCGCGAAACCTGCCGATATCGTCACCAAGTCCAACTTCCAGTCTTGGGCGACTGGCTTGGGCATGATGGACAGCGTCGTCCGGTTATTGCCAACGGCACTCAGTTGAATGTGAGGTTGCTCCATGATTTTGAATCCATGCAAGACGGGGCGGCCCTGCACGTACATGCGAGGGCTGTGCCCCGCAGGGGTTAAGTAAAGATCACGCCGCCAGGGCGGCGGGGCGAGTCACTTCAATGTTGACCAGGCCGGACGGGATGTCCTGCTTGGTCGCCTGGCGAACCGCGTAGATCGACCAGTCTTCGTCGCTGAGCGACAGCACGACCGTGTCGCCATCGATGCGAAACGGAACGCGGCCACTCAACACCCGCTCGGCGAGCACGACACCAAGGTCGAACCCGTCAGCGAGCGGCGCCAAGCAAGGCCCAATGGGCTCGCGACGCTCTTGCGATGTCTGGTAGTAGCGAATGGCCCACTGGACAATGCCAGGGGCATGAATGCCGCTGCCCGATTGAAGGCGAACGGCGCGAAAACAATTTCCATTCATGGTGAGGCTCCGGTTAGAAAGTCGGGGAGGACTCCCTAGGGGAGGAGCCTCCCCAATGGGTCAAGAAACAAGGGTCAAAGACCCGGCATGAGTAATCAGTTCACAACGGCAGAGGTCGGCCACTTCGCGGCCGCAAGGCGGTCGATGAGCGAGGTCGGCAACTGTTGTTTGAGCTGGTCGTTTTCGATCGCATGCTTGAGCACGAGAACGATGGGTTGATGAGGTGAAGACTGAATGGCCGTGAGCGAATGCTCCAGCTGTTCAATCTCTTCGTCGCTGGCGCATGCGTGCCAATCGACAAAGGCGGGCCAGAACACTCGGCGTTCTTCGGCGATGGATACAACTTGCATGTGATGACTCCTATCCTTGGATTGAAGAAGCGGGTGGCCATCACAGGCCCTGCGGGCGTGATGTGCGCCCGGGCGGGATTACAAATACTCCAGACACCCCTTGGGAGGGTGTCGTGCATCTCTCAGGAGTTGAGATGCCTCATGCTGCGACCGGCAGCCACGGTAAAACGAACGGTTGCCTCAGCAAGCACCGTACATGGCTTGCTGAGGGAACCCCTCTGGGGTTCTGATTCGACACTCGGTAGAGCAATGCCCTCGTCGCATTCGCGCGAGATCTCCGCAATGAGGGCCAAGGAGATCGATAGCAAAGGGGAATCAACCCCAAACGCCACAGCACTGAGGGCGGCTGCTGCCCAGATGCTCTTTGGCTCGCCTTCGCGGGCTTTCTGCTGCGGACGCCACCGCCATCAGCAGCAGAAAGCCCGCAACGTGTGCGGGACAAGAGGGGTTAGTTGGGGAACCAGGTTTGGCTCTTCGCAGTGAACTGGTATTGCAGCTCATGCATGCGGCTCGTTTGCGTACGGAACCGCTTGCGATCACCAATGGTGGGATCCAGTTTGACGGGCTTGCGCTCAGCGATCAGCTCGAAGATCTCGTCACCAAAGAGGTCACGATCTTCCTCAGTCGGGCCACTGCCCTGCTCTGCCTTGTTCGACTGGCGGGAGGTGCCCTCTTGCTCTTTGCTTCGCTCATCACGTCCAGCATCGGCCTTAGCAGGCGGCGATGGAGGACGCGATGAGCGCTTGGGCGCCGAGGCGGGCAGCTCTTCGGCGGGGTCGGGTTCAACAGGATCAGCAGAGTCCGGAGGGAGGTCTGCCTCAGTGTGAATCTGAACGTCGTGCAATCGCGCACGCAGCTCGGTGACGCCGCGGCCGAAGGACACGTACTGGTAGAGGTAGATCTCGCTGATCCAGATCGTGCCTCGGTACTCGCCCTCGGCAAACTGGTCCAGGAGCGGGTCTTTCACCTTGAACTCACCAAAGTCGGTGATCAGGTCAGCCACGCAGAATGGACCGTTGCGACTTTGAGAAATTTTTTTGACCAGCAGGGTGCCTGTGGTGCGAAGCATGTTGCTCTCCATGGGTGGGTGAAGGAATCACCGGAGAGCTGCCCCGCTGGGATGGCTCCCGGCGGGTTGATGCATGCAGTAGAAACCGCCAGTCGTGATGACTGGCGGCACAGCTTGCAGATGACATAGCAGCTTTCCAGGCCGCTACGAAGATTGAATGTGCGAGTGATCGCGGACTTGAGTTTTGCGGAACTAAGGGCCGATAACTCGCACCAGGAGCATTGGAATTACGGGAACCTCAGGCCGAAGCCGTGCGTGTTGCAGAGGGTGACACGCCGCAGGGTGGTCCGAAGACCAAAGGCCCGGTTTAGTTGCTGTGAACCGGAAAACACAGGGAAAGCCGTTTGAGCTTACTACACGGTAGGCTCTTTCTTGAGTCCATGTGCGCGCACAAGACGAAGACTCAAGAAAAAGCCCCTCCGAAGAAGGGCTTTTTAGGTTGTGCCGACTCAGGCCGGGGCGTAACCGCTTGCGCGGTATCCACCTTGACGCGAGTTGCCTTGGGGGCGGCGGTTGAAACCACCACCGTTTCCGCCTTGCGACGGAGCAGCACGGCGCGCTTGCTGAATGCCTTGGCCCTGGCGACGCTCTTGAGGAGCATCGTCGTTGCCTTGGCCCTCTTCAGCGTGCTCGGCCCCAAAGGACGAATCACCCACATCGTTACCGCCAGCCGGTTGTCCTTCCGTTTCGGCCTCAGAGGCTTCGGCGGTAGGAGCATCCTGCTTGTCGGTGGGGCGCGTGTACCACACCTCACCATCGATCTTCACGCTGTTCAGGAGCAGAAGGCGTCCCTTGATGAGGGCAGCCATCTCACGATCACCAGTATGGCGACCGTTCTCGTCCCTCGCATCGCGCTCGTAGATGTGAGGATAGATATCCCCCACCTTCGCAGAAACGGTGATCTTGCGACCCTCATCACTGGCCGCTTCCAGTTCAGAAACCAAGTTGATGGCCTCATCACCAGAAACACGCAGATCGAAATAGGTGTAGTTCGGTTCGTTCTTGTCACCGTGCAATGCGCTGATCACACAGGCCAGGAAAGGCTCCGATTTGCGTCCACCTTGGCGCTTGTTCTTGGGGTTGACCCAGCGAATACGAGACATGTAGCCCACCATGCTCACATGCAGATCAAAGAAGCCACCATTCGAGGGAACGGCGTCGTTCTTGGACGTACGAGCTTGGGTGTTGGTTTGAGCAGTCATGACGATCTCCAAAAGAAAAAAACGGGAGATCGCACCAAACCCACTACGGGATCGGGAAGCAATCTTCCCGATCGGGGGTTAAAAAAATTACAGAGACTCCGTCAGCTTTGGGAGCTGAGTGTGCGCATTTCAGGAGTTCTTGCGCATCGATTGGCCCGAGGGCTCAATATGGTCGTTATGGTGCTGTTTTTCCATCACGAAGTCAAGCAGTCGCCCCCGGCCGGGTGCCACCTGGTCTGCCTGAGCACCAAGCCAGCGCAACTCTGTGGCGTCACACAACACTTCCCGCACCTCGTAGACATGTTCGGCCAAGACCCCATCTCTTAGATCCTCTGAGGGCACCACAGAACATGAGACGAACTGGACGTGCCGTGTCGTCCCCAGGACCGCCGTCACCCGGCAAGGGCCTTGCTGAATGTGCTCGGCCGTGGCGTTTTCGGGCATCCAGGCTGGGTGGATACCTATGCTGACGACAAGATTTGTCATGGCTCTCATTCCTATTCTTAAAACGCGGAAGAAACGTCGGCACGCTCATCAGCTTCGATGTCCAACGGAACATCAGCCCTACCCCTTTTGAATGCTTCCACCAGAACGGGGTGGGCGGCCAGGCGGTCCGACATTGTGGCGTCGAGCCAGTAGCCGTACCTCCCGGCCTCATAGGCGCAGCACTCCGATTCTGTTGGATCCTCGATCACCAGCAAAAGGGATGCATCCAAGAGTTTGTCCATGCGGTTCGCAAAATCAGTGGCTGTATTCACGACGCTTTCCTCGCTCAAAGTGAGGTTGCCCGCACCTACATGTCGACCACCTCTCTCCTCGTCAGCATTGTGATCATGAGGCATCTGCGGCACCCATGCTTCCAGCCGACCAAGCCACTCCCATGCCTTGACGGCTGCCGCACAACCTATGACGAAGAGGATGCCTAGGGCAGCCAGTGACCCAAGCCGAACTAAGAATATCTCGCTGGACTGAGCCGCAATCGCCTCAGCGACGACGGGAGCAACAAGGCTCCAGCAGCTCCCAATCAATCCGGCGATGAACGTCACCCTCAAGGCCCGCCCCAAATAGAGGTCGAGACGATTACGCGACTTGCTCATGATGTTGAACTTTCCTTTACTCACAGGGTTGGAAGTTGGGCGCGCACCGCCTCCACAACGTCTTGCTCCAACTCCGTCTTGTTGGCCAACAACTGCCACACCTGCTCATCAACTGTCTTGGGAATCAGGGGCACGATGACAATCACATCGCGCTTCTGGCCCAAGCGATATGCGCGGTCCTCAGCCTGGCGCATCAGCGCGGGCGTCCATGGAAGAGACGCGAAGATCACATAGTTTGCCGCTGTCAGAGTTATGCCAACACCTGCAGCGGAGGTGGTGCCAATGAACACACGCACCTGCGGATCATTCTGGAATGCGTCGATCGCCTTCTGTCGCTTTTTCCCGTTATCGCTGCCCACCAGCGTCACGCAGTTGATGTTTGCGGCGGCAAAGGCAGACCGCAACACATCGACGGTGGCCATGTATTCACAGAACACGATGACCTTGTCATCCTCCGCCAGGCTTTCGATGGTCTCGATCAAGAACGTCGTCTTGAGCGCCTCCAGCGCCTGACGCATCTTGACGATCTTGGGCATGACCATGAGCGACGTGTCGCGCACGATCTCGTTGTAGGACTCGATGCCTTCAGGAGGTGACAGGTAGCGCAGCTGTCGGCTCTTGGTGCCCAGCTCGGTGAGCACATCCTTTCTACGTCGGAGCATCCACCCTTTGAGCGCCTCGGCCAGTGCTGCGCGGCGGTCCTTGTGGCCCGTGTACTGCTTGCGGAAGTCTGTCAGGGAGAGCTGGCCAAGTCGGTGTCCAGTCAGGCGCAACAAGGTGTGCAGCTCGATCTCGCGATTGAGCAACGGAGTGCCTGTGACGGCATACCGTCGCGCAATTCTCGAAGAGAGCACGAAGACGTTGCGTGTGCGCCCGGAGTCGTGCTCCTTCAAGTAGTGGGCTTCATCCACAGCCATCACTGCGAAGTCAAGACCGCACTCTCGGACAAGCCCTCCGGTGCGTTCATAGTTAGCAATGACCCACTGGCACCCATACAGAGTCGCCAGCCGATCCTCACCAACCATGCCAATGACAGCATCCGGATAGACCATCCGGATCTCGCGCTCCCAGTTGATTCTCAGCGATGCCGGACACAAGATGAGCACGCGGCCGTCACCGGCAGCGAGCCTTGTGGCCACCACAGTCTGCCTGGACTTGCCAAGGCCCATGTCGTCGCCGAGCAGGCTGCCCATTTGCCCGAGGATGTGGCGTACACCAACCACTTGATAGTCGCGCAGGCCTGCCTGCAGCGCGGCCTGAGCCAGCAGCACTTCGTCCACTGGAATCCGTGAATTGACCTCCGTAAGCGCCGAAAGAAACCCGGTGCCCACATCCTCTGCCGAACCAGCGCCTTCACCGCGCGGCGGGGGCGCTGCATCCACCTTGATCGGCGAGCTGGACGCCGCAGGCGACACCATCGTTTCCAGAACGACCTCGTGCTCATGCACAAAGATGTATTCCTCCGCCACGCCTGCGATGGTCTTCAACGCGGCCAGAATGGCAGGGACAGGCCTGCGCACCTCCCACGCAGATGCATAGCGGTGGAAACGTCCTCCCAGCGAGCGCATCGCCTTCACTACGGCCAGGTCATAGATCGAGCTGACGGCGTACCCACCATCTCTCAGCGGAAACACCTGCAGGTCGAGAATCTGGGTGAAATAGTCGGACTCAGGCTTGCTCTGGCAAGCCATGAGCATCGGCTCGATCGCATCGAAGTCGAAGAACTGCCCATGGAACAGCCCTTTGAGCCAAATGGCGGTCTGCCTGGGCGTGCTGTGTTCCACCACCCAGCACCGCCGAGGTGCGCACCAAGCTGCTCCCGCCTTGTTAAGAGACTTGCCCGCCCCTTCAACATAGGCCATTTGCAGCCCGATGCGAATCCCGTCGCTGACACATTGAACCAGAAGCTGCTGTGGCTCAAGCGCGACGGGGGCGAGCGCCGGAGCAAGTTCCGTCATGCCCCATCACCCCTGCTACGCCGCGCCGCCTCGCTGTAGTTGTAGGCGCTCGTAGCGGCCGTGATGCGCCGCTCTTCATCGTAGACGTGCTTGACCAGGCCGAGGGCCATCACCAGGCCCAAAGGCCACACGAGGTAGGCAACACCAATGCAAAGCGCGCCGATGAGCACGATGACGGCCCAAACGCCTGAGCGTTGAAGCTCGCACCAAGGTGCAGAGCCTTCAACATCGAGCAGCCTGTTGTGTTCATCGCCGTCGCGCAGTTCTTGGCTGACACGCTCCAGCTTGGTCTTCATGTCTTCATGTTGCATATCACCTCCTGGCTGTTGCTACTGAATCGTTGATGAGCTTCTGGGTGGCCAGATGCGCGGATGCACTGCGGTACTGCTTTGGGTCGGTCAGGCAGTACTTCACTTCCAGTTCCGTGGCGTTGGGGCCATCCTTGGCCAAGGTCATGTCAAGCCACAAGTCCCGGCTGGATCCGGGCGTCGAGCTGACGCTCTGGGCCATCTGGTAGGTAGCCCCGGGCGTTGCCCGATGTCGATAGTTGGTCTCCACGAGAAACATGGGGCCTCGCTGCTTCATGAGCAACTGTGTTTGCTCATTGGTCAGGAAGTTCCACCGCTTCATCAGCCTTGCGTAGACCGTGTCCACATCCGTCTTGAGCACTGCGGTAGGCAGGATGCGACATCCTTGGCTGAGAGGCCACTCAGCATTGCTGGTGCCGGGCACACCACTGAGATCTGCCTCAACGGTCTGCTTCCCGCTTGCTGCCACAGCACCTTGTGCTGGTTGTCCCTCCTGAGCGGGCGTTTTCATGTCATTGATCAGTTGCCCCAGCGACCGGGTTTGTCCGGTGCCATCGGTCACCTGGATGGCTCCGCAACCGCTGAGCGCTGCGGCCGTGGCCACAACAATCAAACCTGAAACACCGGCCCGACACACTGCATTTGCTTTCATGCGATTTCTCCTGAGGTATGAATGCCCCCTATTCAGGGGACTCCATTGTCGAAGACCCAGACTCAGTCGCGAGCGTCTTGGGAGACTTTCAGCGCGCGATGCAACGCCTTGATACCCATGGACACATGATGAAACTCATTGCGTGAGCTGGCCTCGTCCCGATCGAGCGCGAACCGTTCGATCTTCTCTCCCGGGCGGCTCTTGAGGATCTTGTCCATGTACCGGCTCATGGCGCTTGCAGCTCCAGTCACCGACACAAACCAAGCCATGGACGCCATCACCAATGCTGCCAAGACGCCCAAGGCCGTCCAACTGGAGATGTCCATGGTGTGGATGATCGAGCCCATGCTGGCCTCATCAAGGGGAACGGTGACACTGATAACCCCGGCAACTCCTCCTTCCACATAACCGAAACCACTGCTGTTTGCATACTTGGCCTGAATCACGGATGGCGCACGCTCCAGCGTGTCATGGCAAGCCATGCACGCGGGCTTGGCGGTCAGCCTACGTGCGTACAGCAGCGCGCCGTTCTTCAACTCCCAGTATTCAGACGTGGTTTGCTGTCCAGAGCGCATGGTCTCCAGCGCGGCAAGCTCGAACCGAGTGGGCGCGTTCTTGGGATTGAAGAAGCGATCACTGGTCATGCGGAACTTGACCTTCATGTCGCTTTTTTCGACGACATCGCTCAGCTCGCGTTGAACCAGTGCAGGGTTCTTTCTCAGGAAGGCGCCGAGCTTGGAGATGGCCTCGATGTCCGCATCGCTCAACCCGGCAGGGCTGTAGTTGAAGGCAAGCGGCAGCTTGACTGCGCCCGAGGTCGACGCAGCTGATGCCGAGGCATCCACAGCTTGTTCGCCCATGTGCGGATTGAGGATCTTGTGGTCGAGGAAGTCGCCAACCTGCCCCGGCTTCTTGGGGTCGTTGAAAACCCAAAAGCCGTTGTAGGCGCTGGACAAATCCCCCACGGCCTCGACCATGTTGGCGGTGTCCTGCGCCCGGTGAAGAGCTTGGTTGTGCACCACAGTGATCTGCAACCGCCAAGCCAAGATCAGCCCAGCGGCCAAGATCAAAGTCATGAAGGTGATGAACTGCACGATGTTGGGCAGTCGATAGAACCAGCGAATCATTTCAGAGCCCTCCTTGCCTTGCGAATGAAGTCCAGTCGATCTTCCTCGTCGTCAAGCACATCGCTGACCTCCAGCACCAGTGCTTCTGCGCTGATGTCCGTGTTGGTCCGCGCCCGCAGCGCATCGAGCTTCTTTCGCACGATGCGTTCGGCCTCGCTGGCCAGGAAATTCCTGGCGATGGCGATCACCGCGGGCAGCCATCTGGGATCTTGACTGGGTGCAAACACCTCATCGTCCGTTTTACCTTCAAGCGCCTTGAGCAGCGCTCGTCGGTTCTTCGTGATGAGGCCGTTGGCACCGCGCTGCAAGGCCAGTTGCTTGTCGGAGCGCAATGCATGCTCGACCATGATGAAGATGGGCATGGTCAGCATGCGCTGACGCCGCAACTCCATCACCAGGCGGTAGCCGCTTTGGTTGCCTGGCAGTGCCGCATCAATGAAGACAGCGGTGTAGGCATAGGTCAGAACGTTGGCCTGCGCTTCCAGCGCGGTCGAAACGATATCGGCCTGCACTGGCAGCTCCATGAATCGCTCGGCCTGCCCAGTGACAACAAGGATCCGCGACTGGGGCTGCACGTCACCGTGAAAGGACGAGTCGCCAATGCCGTCGGTATTGCTTGCAGGATCCATGTTGGGCCTCCATAAGGGAACTACTTTTTGAGGGCTCATCTCTCGCTCCCTCCTTATGTGTTGGGGGCACCGCGAGAGCGGCGATCGGTGGCTCGCGCGAGCTGATGCTCCACAAGACGCCAGTTGAAGGCACTCTTCATGACGGCCTGCACATACGCCTTGCGAGCAGCCGGATAGTCAACGTAGTAGGCGTGTTCCCACACGTCGATGGTTGCCAGCACCGTCAAGCCCGGGGTAGTGATGGGCGTATCGGCATTGCTGGTGGGGACCATCTGCAGCTTGCCGTTTCGAGCATCGTGGACAAGCCACAGCCATCCCGATCCGAAGACGGCGACAGCCTTGTCGGTCCATTGCGTGAGGAACTGGTCCGTGCCGCCGAAACTCTCGCCCAGAGCTTCGGCAACGGCCTTCGGGGGCGTGCCGCCGCCCTTGGGGTGCAGGCTGAGCCACTGCACGCAATGGTTGTAGTGCTGGGCGGCATTGTTGAAGAGGGCTCCGCCTTGTGCGTGTGACTTGAGCACAAGGTCCACCAGAGAGTGAGACGAGATGGATCCGGCATTGGCCGCTTCGGCTCGCTTCAGGAAGTCCACATACGCCTGGTGGTGCTTCCCGTGATGGAGTTGCATCGTGGTGCTCGACAAGACGGGCGCCAAGGCATCGGCAGCGAAGGGCAGCGGCATCAGCTCCAAGGGCTTGATGCCTTGGAGATCGTTGTGGTGACCACTGTCGTGCTTGCGCGTCTCGTCGTCACGCCGGTCGCTTGCATGCGCAACTCCGCCAAGACCGAGCCCCAGGCCAAGGCCCAGGTGTGCGGCGCTGACAGTCAGAACTTGGCGACGTTGAAGGCTGATTTGTTTCATTGGAATCTCCGTTGCTGTGTAAATAAGGATCGGGGGGCAATCGACTGCTCGACGCGTCCGCCCGAGATGCGGGATGCGACCATTCGCAAAGTCTCATCACGACCTGCCTCCGAGGAAGCGATCGAGAAGGGCAGTGCTGGGCGGGATCCCCGTGCCTGACTTGACCCAGGCAACAGCGACAGAAATTTCCAAAAATGGATCCATACCTGACAGAACACTACTCACACCTACGATGTGACCTACCCGTTTGCTTGCGACCTGTTTTGTGTGGTCGACTTGAGGTTGAAAGGCACAAATGCATCGGCTACGACAACACCAACGATTTGCGTTCGATTGACAGCTGCTGTCGCCCCAGCCCGAATGACGGCGGAACCACGTCAGGGCAGAGAGGCCATCAGCGTCAAGCCGCCGCTTCGGCTGCTTGGTCGCGTTGCGTCTTCTTGAAGACGATCTCTTCAACGCGGCCCAGATGGGGCAACACATCGTCGGCCACCACCTGGAGCAGCTCGACGTCATCGCCCGCTTCGTTGCGGCCCACGTAGTCGCGCAGCTCGCCGATCACCTTCACGCGAGCGCCCTTTTGCAGAAGCCCGGCCACCTGCTGTGCCTTGGGGCCATAGATGGCAACCGGCATCCAGAAGCCACCGACTTGCTCAAACTCGCCATCGTCGTTGCGCTTGTAGCGACCGAAATGCACGCGCATTTCAGCGACCTCAAACTCGCCGTTGGGGCCACCCGGCACCTTCTTGAAGATGGGCTTGTTGGCCAGGTTGCCATCGCCCTCGAATCGATTGGACATCGCATGTCTCTCCTTGCGCCCGGTTGGTGGTGGAACAGTCCTACGGCGCCCCCTTGGACTGTCCTGTTGCTTCATTGACTGAAAGCCTGGGTGAAAAGCCCCGCCTCGAAATCGGCCAGCGATGCTTCATCACTGACATATCGGTACTGCGACAGATCCTCGATCTCCAGCCCAGTGGTGACCAGGTACTCATCGACCAGGTCGGCATCGAAGTGCTCGATGCCACCGCCCTCGAAGATGACCCGGTAGGTTTCCCGCTCCGCATTCGCTGCGACCTGGATGACCACCCCGTAATGGCCTTCATCGGCCATGGATCCCAAATGCTTTGCGACAGCCACGACGGCGCCAAGCACCATGTAGCCGCGATAGCGGAACTCAGGACCGAGTGTTTTGGAGGGACGCCCAGCTCGTTTGGCTGGTGGCCGCTGTGGCCGCGCAAAAGAAAGTTCAGCCTGCCAAGACTTGGGCAGCGGCAAAGCCGGCCCGATGGCGCGCAAACCCCGAACTGCGTCATCGAGATACGCCGGACGGTTCTCGTCCGAAGCCCACCGGCACAGCGTCACATTCGTCACGCCCCAGTAGGCTGCAAGGGCCTTGAACTGCCACCCCTTGCCGTAGATCGCCGCCCGAAACTCCACCGGGCGCAGACGCTGGTACACGGCCTTAACTGCCAGTCCCAGACTGACCCCGCCGAGCGCTTTGCTCCCTCGGGGTCGTGATTGCGGCTTGCCGTATGACGCGCTGAAGAGATGTTCAGCGCAGGCATCAGGTTGCCTGATGCCAATTTCCAATGTGCCGCGCTGCTTCAGCCCCCAACCAGATGCATTGCACACCCCGCTGAGACCTGATCCAGCCTGACGGAATCTAAGGCTGTTTACAGAGACGTTAATTCCATCAGTGGCCAAATCATAGACTGTCATTGCTGGAAGCGTCAATAACTCGTTGTCAGAAATGAAGAACTTTCTCCACACACTGACAGCAGCCAGGGCGAAACTGTTGACAACTGCGAGGCTCGTAACCATGGCTGTGTCCCAGTCAGGCTTGGCCGGAGCTGTGGCGCAGCGTCGGGTACAGGTTGGATTCGATCTCAGCGTAGGTTTTGGCGTCACGCAGTGCCGCACGCGCGGCGATCTCGCGCGCGTTCAACTCCAGTGCAGTGGCATTCGCCTCTCTGTACCACTGTGCGGCCTCGTAGGGGTACTGGGCAAACAAGGGCTCCATCTCCGCCCAAGTCAGGTGCGCGGCCGACGCCCCGGTAGCACGCCAGCGCAGGGAGCATTGATCGGTGGCGTTGCGTCTGTGCACGCACAGGTAGAACGTCTTGCCAGGCACCCCATTGGTGGTTGCCGCAAGCTGACGCATCTCCGCATGAATGTTGTCAACAGTCTCCCGGGCCTCGCGCAGGCGCCTGGCGGCGCCCCTACCCGTAAAGGCTTTTGCGTCAACACGATGCTGACAAGTTTCGTTCCAGGACATCTCGGCTTGAGCCTCCTGTTGCCCCGTCGTCTTGCCCATCACCATATCGTTGACCCCTTTCACCACCATGCCCCAGGCTTCATTGCCATGAGGTTGGTTCAGCTCCAGATGCGTTGCCTCTTGGCCCATGCCCGGATCCAGTTCGGCTCGTTCCAGAATCAACATGAAAGATTCCTTTCACCTCGCGGTCGTTGTCCCACAACGGCCGCTGTTTCAGTTCACACCAGATGGACCGTTTCAGCTGCTTCAGATTCGGCGTCCGTGCTCTCGACCTGTGCTTCAGCCTCGGCCAACTGCTGGCTCACCTGCTTGAGCAACGCCTTGTCCTGCTCGGTCAGCTCAGTGCGGCGACGAGAATGACGCGGCGCCAGCTTGCCGCTGAAGATGTCAGCTGGAACAGGCCCCAGGACCTCGGTCAGAAACGTCACGCGCTTGGCGCCATCTTCTGACGCACCTTCGATGAAATCACCACGCGACAGCTCACGAACTTCTTGGCGCAGCAACCAGCGTTCGAAGCGCGCCGTCTCATTGAAGCAGCGGCGGATGAACCTCGTCACCTCACGGATGGACTGGCGGACTTGGTCATCAGACTTCACGTTCTTGCGGCCCAGCGTTTTCTGGATGCGAATGAAGTAGTCGTAGGACACGACCAGCTCGGCCACCCCGTAGCCATAGGGGCTCTTGAAGCCGAGGGACAGGCTCTTGGGCACGGCTGAGACCAGCAGCCCATATGAAAGCCCGCGCTTGCGCATGGCGTCCATGTGGTCCTGTCCGGCCTTGATTTCACGTTCAAGGCGCTCGGACATCTCACGCAACGTGTGTTCGTGATGCACCAGTGCCCAATCGGCATAGGGGTTGTCCAAGCCGGTGAGCATCCACAGGCTCTTGAGCGCCGAGGCGATCCGCTTGCCACCAACAATCTGCGGCGTCTTGCCCTCTGGATCCTTGGAGCGCCCCATGAAGAGCCGATAGGCCTCCTTCGTGTGCAGCTTCATGGTGTCCGCTTCGTCGTCCACCAGGGCGCCCAGTTGGCGCATCGACGCGGCATCCTGCGGTGAGACCAAAGCGTCTGCGCCCAGTCGCGCATTCCACGCTGTTTGGCGATGCTGCAGTTCGCGCTCCCGTCGCTCCAAGAGCATCAGGCGGGGATACAAGGGGTGAGCCTCATCCGGTTCGTCGCTGGACAGCAGTGGAGCCAAGACTTGACGCTCACCCTTGATGGAGTAGCCGTCGGCAAACGGCGACCCTTCCTCGGTGACGAAATCGGTGGGTTCTCCGCTCTCCAGCCCCATCAGAGGCGAAAGGCCCTGCGAGGCGGCAGGTGCACCTGCGGCGCGCAGGTTCGGACGGTTGGCTGCCAGCGCGCTGATGGCTGGGGCGAGCCGGGCAGGCGCGGCCTTCTTGGCGGGCGCTTTGCCCGTAGGCTTATCGTTGGCTGTGGTCATGGCTTCCTCCAATGGTTGGGTTCATCAAACGCCCGGATTAGCGTCCCCGGGCGGAGGACGTACGGCTTCGGTATCTGTTTGCAGACGGGATCGGGTGGTCAGAAAGTGGATAGGCTCCTGGCTCACGCCAGGCAACCACTTCAACGGCTCCAGGGGTTCGGCCAGAAGCTCTTCGAGCGACTCGACGTTCACGGTGTATTCGGTGTAGGTGTTGGGATAGACCTTGGTGGTGATCAGGCCCTGATCAACCAGACGCCCAACGGCACGCTGCACGCTGGGCTCAGAAATGGATGTACCCAGGGCCTGTTGCAGCTTTCGCTTCCCGCTCCTCAAGGGCTTCCGGTCAGCGTCCCATGCAAGGAGAAGCTGAAGCACCATGGCCTCCTCGTAGTCGGCCAGCTTGTGTATGAGTGCAATGAAAAGTTGATCGTTGGTCATGCTGGGGTCCAATCAGACTGCGCTAACTAAGTGGATCGTTTCGATCCAATGGGCACCGGGTGCCCGGTGGATCAATTTGATCCACCGTAATCGGATGTGAATGTTTCGACTCATGACCCGGCTCCTTCCTGGTCTGATGCAGTACGCCCCAGCAATGCATCGCGCTTTTGCTTGAGGCGCTCGACGGCTTCGGCCACGCGCGTGGGGTCCGCAACCACAGGAGCCTCGGTGCTGAGCGCGGAAGGTGCCGCGCTTGCAGATGTGATGGCCTGCTGAACACGGGCTTGCGCAACCCGTGTTCGCTGAACCTCATCGGCCATGGTGGGAATGAAAGAGCCACTTGCAGCCTTCGTGGCCATGGCGTGAAGCAAGCCAAGAGGGTTGTGGACTTGCTTGCGAGGCGAAGAAAGATGCCCCTCCAGTTCGTCGAGCACAAGCTGCTTGGTCTGGTGCGCCAGTGCGGCAACGATGGTCAAGGCGCGCTCATGGAGATGCCTTTCGAGCTTGGACGGCATGACCAGTTCAGGATCTGGACTGACTGCTTGCCTTTCTTCTTCAAAAGGCAAATCCAAAGAACTACTACTCCGGGCTGCGGCCCTTTCATGACCATCTCTCGTATGCGCACGCTCGCGCATAGGAGTAGGTTTTGTAATATCCCTTTGTATATAGAGTTTCGACAAAAGGGCAACCTGTGGTTCGACAAAAGGGCCACCCTTGACCGTTTCAGGTTCAACAAAAGGGCAACCCCTGTTATCGCTAAGTGCTTGATTTGTCGTCACAACGGCGGCGCCATTGTGCGCAGTTGCGCCATTGCTGTTTCGACAAAAGGGCAACCCTTGGAGAGGTTTGGCTTCTGCTGCTGCGGCAGGTGCCGAGCCCACACCCATCAAGCGGACGAGGTGGGTGACATTGCCTTTTTGGCTCACGATCTGAGCACGGTCAGGCATGGCTGGTACCGCTGCTGGCGATGTCGGCGCAGCAAGTGCCTTCTTGCGAGCCCTTCTGCCCCCAGGGGTGTTGATCGATGGCTCAGCCTGTCCGGCAATGCACGCGACGATGGCCTGCAAATTGACGTTGGCCATCAAAGTAGGACGCTTCTCTTGCGTCCAGGCTTCTTGTACGAAGCCTGCGCTCCGAAGCGCATCCCTGGCATTGCGATGTGCCTTTGGGCCAAGACACAAGGTTTGGGCATCTGACTGCACATTGATGGGAAACCAGCCGGTCGGCGTGGCTTTCCCATCAAGCAAAGCCTGTCTTTGCTGACCAAGAATGTGAGATAGCAGCAGCCCGCTGATGACCCCGCCTGAGAGGTCTGCCAGCGGGCGGAAGTACATGATGGGCGAGCCCATGAGCATGGAGACCAGCTCATCCTTCCAGGTCCACCCATCAAACTGGGTTTGAGCCTGCTGGGCAGCCAGTCGGCCCAGCTCGGTCAAGTTGATGCGGAAGTAGAGCTTCGCGGGCGCTCCTGCCAGTTGCTCGGACCAAAAGCCGGTCTTGCGCAGCTCATCTCGCGCCGATTCTTGCTCTCGTTGTGTCAGGCCAGTGGCCTCTCGCCACTCAGATGCTGTTTTGTAGAACCATCCGTCACGCTCTGGCTTCTTGACCAGATAGGTGCGGGTCCAGTACAGGGCATGGCCCAGCATCAGGGCAGCCTTGGGGTTGCTGCCAACCAGGCTGGCCAGCAACGGATAGAACTGGACGAAGCCATGCTCCATCAGCGCTGCGCGTGCGCGTGCGTGCTCTTGCCCCAGCACATCTAGCTGTGAGGGAGCTTCTTTGGGCTCGACGGTCAATGGCTTGTGCGCGACATCTTCGACCGTCGTGGCGTTGGGGCGTGACCCAGGCAGGAGTTGAGCAATCGGCCTCATGTCCGACTCCCTCCTGTGTGACTCCGTCCTGCGCGTTGTTTCATTGTTCTGCTTCGCGTTATGGTCTCGGCCCGGCGTCTTATGTCGCGGCCGAGTTCAGACGGGGTGATGTGGGAGCTGCACCGTTGATCTGCTGTGTGCCGATGCCCCAGGCTGCGGCGGATTGACCGCGTAAGCGCATGGCAAGCGCGTTGAAGTCGATCCGGTATTGCTTGGCCAAGCCGAAGCCACCTCGGCGCTCAAACAACATGCCCAGCTCGCGCAAGGATTCGCGCGCCGTCTCTTGCTCTCGGCGAGACAAGCCGGTTGTTGCATGACAGTCGTCAGAGCTGAGCGAAAACCAGATGTCCGATGCAGTCGATGGCTCTCCTGATCGAGGCGACGACTGGATGATCTGGCTGACCAGGTTGATCGCGTTTGACAACCACAGTGCTGACACCACGCTGCCGGTGATGTCCACAAACACGCGATGGAAGGCCACAGGCGCTTGCCCAAAGATGTCCAGAAAGACAGCCTGCTCGGTTGTCAGCTCCGTGGGCACAAGGCTGTCCTGCACGGCCACAGGGGGCAAGTGGCGGCGGGGGCGTTTGGATCGGCTCATACGACAGTTCCTCAGCGAACGGCTTTGGCCGTGACGTGGGCGTGATCCCACTCGACCAATGAATCAAACTCATTGAGAACGGCCCACAAGCTGTTGATGGGGATCTCTCGGTGTTGTTGATGCATCTGATAGAGGCGCTCTTTCAGACTCGCCTCAGGTTGCTCTTGAGCGAGCTGGCACCATGAGTGGTGGATCTGTTCACGCACGCGGATCTCAGGCAGCCGTGGCCTGCCACCAGTAGGGCGATCATTCGTGCACAGCACGTCACGCAATACGCGGATCTGATCGGCCGTCAGCTTGAACAGCTTGGCCATCACCTCGGGCGAGGCCCCAGCGATCACGAAATACTCTTTCAGCTCGTTGTCGCGTCGAACCGCGTCCAAGCGCGTGAACGCCTCCATCACGCCAGAGCAGTCCACATCGAAGCCCAACTTGATGTCCATGATCGAGACCTGCAACAGATCTCGCGCTGTTCGCTGACGCAGGCTGTCAAGTACCTCGGGCCAGACGCCAGACTCCAGCAGTTGGTCCAGGCCACCCTGCTCCATCTGCTCAATCAAGTGCTCCAGCAGCAGCCGCTTGAGTACGGGGTCTTTGATCTCGATCATGGGTTTCCTCACTGGTTTTGTTGTGGATGAGCGGGGGCGAACCGCTCCGGAAAGCGTGCGGGCTGATACTGGCGCCACCGATGCGCCCAAACCAACAAGTTGCAGTACAGGTGGCCAAGGGTTGGATGCCACATGCATTCGTGAAAATCGGTGACTGGCATGTGCCAAGACCCGTTTTGGAATGCCCCAGCAACCGACAGCTGAAAGTGCGCCGTGAATGGATGGCCATCGGCCATACGGTCTTCCAGCAACGTGCGCCATAGCGTTGTTTCAGGAAGCCGCTTGACCAGCTCCTGGTCGTACTGTCCTGACAAGGCGGCCAGAACGTGCCACGCGGCCTTGCGCAGCCGGACATTCGTGGCTGGCTGCGTGCCGTCAAAGAACTCGATTCCTTTGGCAGGCAGCTCCACGAAGAAGCCGAGAGGCATCTCGTCGACCACGTAGATCACGTCGCCCAGACCTGCCAGCTCAGCGATCTGCATCAAAATGGCCTGCACAGCCTTGGGAGCCTGGCTGATGTGCAGCGGGTGACTAGGGTCGGTCGGCTCATTTCCTTCAACCAGATCACCGGGATCGTCACCGCCAGGGGCCGCGGCCTCCAATACAGGCGCGGGCGTGACAGGAGCCAGCATTGCCTGGGGATTGAGTGGCATCTGAAAGTGCGGCTGACCAGGTGCGGGGGCCTCCGCCCGTGCTTTCACGCTTGGCTTGCTGCCGCCGCCTTGCGCAGGCGCGTTCGGGCCCGCTGCTGCACCTGTTGATCCCGCATGCGCTTGGTTCGCAGGAACTGAATCACCCCCCGAAGAACGGGGGTCCGTGACCATGGGCGCCGCAGTGCGGTCGACGTTTCCTCCGCTGGTGTTTGCGGCCTGCCGAAGTGCATCTGGGCCAGCCTTTGGATCGATCTCCAGCAAAGCCAGCATTTGCCGCATTTCGGATACTGAAATGCCAAGTAGCGCGGCCGATGCCGAATCGATGGCGTTGCACAGCTCGGTCGCATCCAGTTCAACGGGTTTGGCGTCTTCCGTGTTGGCGCGCAGCGACTCTTCCGCACGCAGTTGCTCGCCCGACATGCTCAGGCAGCGCTCGATCACAGCGTCGATGTCCACCTGTTTGACATCCAGCCGCCCGGCCAGGCCGGTCAGAACGGTGATGCGCTTGCGCAGCAGCTCGGTATCCGTCTTGGTCAGCCACTGGCCAATGGTGACCAGTCGATCCAGGGCAAACAGGTAGAGCTTGACCATGGTCGACTCGATCTCCATCCCAAGCGCCTTGGCTTCGGAGACCAGAGCCGCAGTGGACATCGGGCGATTCGTCTCCCGTTCCAGCTCGTCTTTCAGCGTTTTGAGGCCCTTGGCCTTCTCCCAGAAGGTGGTGTCTCCCCGTGCCTCGTTCTCGATGAGGTGGGCTGCAATGACCGAGGACTCTGCGGTCCACCGCCTGTAGGTCAGGGTGAGGTACTCGAAGTTCGGGCTGCCGGTTTCATCAAACAGCTCGTTGACGATCTGCAGGCGAGTGTTCCCCCCGCCAAAGAGCATGTACTGGCTGGATCCAGGGCGGCGCGTCACCGTCAACGTACCGTTGAGGCGCCCCTCTGCCTTGATTGATGCCTTGATCTGGTGATACTTCGGGTTCATGGACCCGCGAGGGTTCTTGTCGTAGGGCAAGATATCTCGCGCTTTGAGCGTCAAGATCGAGCCATCGAGGTCATCGTCCTGCCGAGCTGCCTGATGGCGTTGCGGCACTGATTGGGGGGGCGTTGAGGGCGGCGGCGAGGCGATTGCGAGCTTTGCGCGCAGCTCGGTTGCGCTTTTCTTCTGGGAAGGGGTGGCTGTTGCGGACACAGTTGCTCCTGTGCTCCCCGCCGCCGAGGTTGGCTTAGGGGGCAGATTGAGTTGCTTGGCGCGATCAACCGCCGAAACCGACTGCGAAGCGGCTCCGATGGGGCGCTGGCCTGGCTTGGGCGTTGTTTTCGTGCTCATGACTGGACTTGCTCGTCCTCTTCACCGAGGTCAGCCTCGGTGCTGACCGCTTCCGGAGCGTCATGGCTGACGTCAGTAGTGCGCACGCCTTCCAGATTCGGCAGCAGCTCCCAAGCAAGGCGGTGCAGCGTGTCGCTGGCCTTGATCGGGTCCACCCAATGGACGGGCACCTGGGCGGTGGCCGCGTCGCGATATGCGACCGCATCGGGCACACTGCAATCCATGATCGACACGCGGCCGCGCAGGCTCAGGAAGGCCTCGCGGATGACGTTGCTGATGGCGCGGCTGTCCTTGGTGCGCTGCGTTTTGTAGGTGACAGCCTTCATCGGCGGCACCTTGATGCCCATGATTGCGCCATCTTCGAGGCGATCGAGCAGGGCGATGGTTCGGTTCAGGAACTCCCGAGCACTGATCACGTCGGTGGCAACCGGGCTCAGCAGCAGATCGGCTGCCAGAATGGCTGCATCCTGCAGGTGGCCGACTGCACCTTGGGTGTCCACCAGCACAACGTCGTAGTTGTCCGCAAGGATGGGCGAACGCAACGCCTGTTTCATCCGCACGGGCCGATCGATGCGGTTGGCCAACCAATCCTGAATTTCCCCCTGCGGGCTGTCGGAGGCAATCAGGTCCAGGCAGCCGTTGGGGTTGAGCTTGGGCAAACGCTGGAGCGTCGTGTTGGCAGGGGGAATTTCCAGCGTGCTGATGCAGTCGGCGGTTACGGTCCCGCGCTTGATGATCTCCGTCAGGCCGTGCGGAGCACGGTTTTTGATGACGAAATGCTGTGTCAGCGCGGGCTGTGGATCAGCGTCCACCATCAGCACCCGCAGCCCCATGTCGGCGAACAGCGCGCCGATGTTCGCCGTGGTGGTGGTCTTGCCGACACCACCCTTGGTGGCGCAAACAGTGATGATGATCATGCTTGGCCCCCCACTTGTGGGCGGGGAAACGCCAAATTCAGCACGATCGCCGCTTGCACGGCATGGAAAACACTCTCAGTGCCGAGTTGGCACTTACCGATGATGGACATGAATACCTCCTGTGCGGTTAAGAACACCGCGGGAGGGCTTCAAATCGAGTTGCTTCCTGAGCTTGCTTACGATGCCTCTGCACTACCCCGTAGTGCAAGGGCAACAAACACGAGTCTGTATATTATGTCAACCTATGACCGCATGGAGGTCATCGAGGTCAGGGAAAGCCAGGGGCACCCCGCAAAAAGTGGTTCACATCTTTCCTTTAGGATGGATCGGTGCGACATTGAGCGCTGCGTTAA
>Ga0310345_10000509_pt1 | contig 57015 bp, 58 predicted proteins | sample HC15DNA20500_MG_FD_204667 | JGI IMG/M metagenome (GOLD analysis project Ga0310345, IMG submission 204667) | Marine microbial communities from station ALOHA, North Pacific Subtropical Gyre - HC15-DNA-20-500_MG | ecosystem: Environmental > Aquatic > Marine > Oceanic | place: Pacific Ocean: North...
TAGGAATCGAGACGCCAACCAACTGCATATTGTTCTCGCTAGCGGACGTTATTGTCCGAGCGGCCCGGTTAGCAGCTTAGCGCCCTACGTGTGACGCTTGATGCACATAACGTCTATTATGTTAAATGATGCGCTAACGCTACCCCGAATCGAACTAGGCTGCCGAGTGGGGACTTGGAGAACATCAACGGCACCATCGCTCTGGTCTACGTCTGGAAACGCGACGGTACCGTTTGGTCGCTCCGTTGCTAAACCTACTTCGGCCGGAAGCCGTCCGAATTTCTTGTTAGAAGCCAGAAGGTGCCCGCCGTGATGGCGCCTACAAGAAACGCCGCCGCAATCGCCAATCCATCGCTCCCGCCCGGTTCGAGGGGGTTGTCTGGCGACGCTGCGGCACGCTTCTCCGGCGACGGGCTGACAGTTTCAGATATCGTGTCTGAAACTGACGGCGAAGGCCGCTCCGAAAAGTCATCGTCCGGCATCGGACCATGACGCGAGTCGGCGTTTGGCCCCCAGTAAGCCCGCTCCAGATAGTCAGCCACAGTTATCCTCATGAATGTAGACCGTGATTTGGCAGTCCACTTGCGGCGCAACCAAGAACAGCCTCATCGCAGCAGACGCGCCACTGTAGCGCCCAATCAGCGGGAGCGGGGAATCCCATCAGTTGATCACACCGGCCATCGGTTAATTTGTCCATGCAATCGAGCCTGCACGCCAGAAACGCCAAATGCGTCGTCTGCGTCCTATCAGATCGGAGCCGCACCGGCAGACCAAGGAACTCTCAGCGCGGGTCGCGCATGACCACGAATCCGGGATCGCAATGATCGCGAGCAGCCTCCGTAGCTTCTTCCGCGCTAGCAAATGTGCCGGCATCGGCCAGGTCTGGCGTGTAGCCTACATCGCCGTCCTTCGGGCAAAGATATTCGTCACCGGTACGGACGATCCAGCCGTCCGTGAGTTGCTCCTCGGTTGAGTGCCCTCTTTGGCGCCCTCTCGGATCATCCCCTTTACCTGCTTGAGGCGCTCAAAGTCGTGTCGGCCTGCCAAGCTCTCGAAGACACTGGCGTCCGTGAGCGCGGCTGCCCCGAGAAGATGAACTCGAAGCCGCTGCGCAGCAAGATCAGGGCCTCGGCCGCTATCCCGCGCTCCGCGAGCAAAAAACGCTCCCTGGCATGCCCCCAAGCACCGCAGCCAGAGCGAGAGCGCCAGGATCTCCCGTGGGCCGGTCACGTCCGCGGCGAACAGGTGCTTCGTGACGCGATCGGAGACAGCCTCCGCCGCCGCGATGCTCGGCGCCAGTTGCTCTCGGAGCTGGTGACGGTTCGATTCGATCTCGGGGGAAAGAAAGCCCTTGGCTGCGATGTCGGCACGGATTGCGGTTATGACGGTAGCTGATTTGCGGATGTTGACTTGGGGTGATGTGCATTGTCGCCGACGCCTGGGGCGTTAGGAAAACGCTCCCCTGCCGCGCTGAATTCGCCTCCGACAATGGCTGCTTGTCCAACTAGTAGGAGCAATCAATGCCCCTTTCCCCCACCGCCCAAATGTTCGTCAACCTGGCACGCGAACGAGACCGCGCGGATCTGCAGCATTCATACGTCGAGTGCGTCGGCCACGGCGGCCAGACCGAGCGTCACCCCCACACTGGCGCAGCACGGGCCACCGAGATGGAAAAGCTCACCGATGACGAATATGCCGCGCGTCTCGGAGTGAGTCACCTGTAAAGTCGGCGAGCCGAGGTGGCCCGGCACCGCCAAGGCCGCCCTGCCCTGTTCGGGCCGGCGGCGATCTTTACCGTTTCTTCTGAGGCCGACATCTATCCGCTAAACGCGCTGGAAAAGGCGGATCAGATCGACGCTGCCATTGGGGAATGGCTCTACTTTCCACGACACACACGACTACTATGCACAAGGGGTCGGTCCTGATACAGCATGCTTGCCAGAGGTCTGGCTAAATCGTGTCTAACGTATTCGGAATCCGGGCACCAACGGCCGGGTTGCATATTGCCTCGGGGTACTGGATCTCTTCATGGCCAAGGTCGTCGCCGACAGAGACAAGGACCGCGACTTCGACGTAGCGGCTCTTGATGTATGGCTATGTGAAGGAGGACGAGGCCATCGCAATGGTCGACCAGATGCCGATCGACAGTGCATTGAAGGGGCGACTACGCGCACGGATCAAGCGGTGGATCAAAGTCGGGGGCGACCGGAAACGCTCCGCCAACCCAAAGGCATCCACGACTAAGGAATAGCCGTTCGGACCATGTGCGACGGTGAGGTAATCCTATGAATCCGCACATCGCCCCTGAATGACAGGTCGGTGCTGGAATGGGGGCCTGTGAGCGTCCAAGTTCACGATGCATGGTCTCCTGCAGCTAGCTCATCGTTGCCTTTGACGAACCTTTACTCTCACCTCCTGCTCGTCGTTGAAACTAAGATGTCGTTGTCGCGAGACAACTGCAGCTACCACGGCCATGACACGATTCCAAACACGCTGACAATCAAAGACAAATTTGGGATCATATTTCGAATCGCCGAGTTGATCTGACAAGAATTGATCGGACGGAAATTACGCAGGTACCAGACATGCGGCTGCCATGCAGTCGCAGTACTGACACAATCGTAGCCTCTTGCTGAGCCTGTGGCACGGCCCGTTGTACATTCATGGGAACGCATGACGAAAAAGCAGATTGACGCACTGCCTGCCGGACGATATTGGGCGACCCCACATGCGCCCTTTCCGCTGGACGGCCCAAACGGCCACGATGAAGTTTTTCCCGGAGCGGAATGTATCAGCGATGGTAAATGGGCAAGGTTCATCCGCGATGGCGAAGAGGTATGGGCATGCAACGCCATGTATGCGGCGGCACACTTCGATTTTGTGTCGCCCGAGGCTGACGACGCCCCGCCAGGCACAAGCTCCTGACGCCCGGGACCGCTAAGCACCATAAACTCACGATGTCACTTGCCGTCTAAGTATTCGCCACTCCAGCTATTGATTCTCCAGTGTGAGGAGTCCGATCTATGCCATCAGCGCAGATTAGCTTCGCGCTTCCATCCGAAGGCGCCGCCATTCGAGCCAGAGACGAGGCAATTCTCTGGGTCAAATCGGCTATCGCCCGCCATGGCATTACCCTTCAGCAACTTGAACTGGCGGGGTGCTTTGATTCTGTGAAAACAAAGGCCATGCCCAAGAGGTATGCCAAGTATATCGACGCAGCGGGTCATATCTGGGACGGCGTCGGGGCCATACCGGAGTGGTTGCAACGGGCAATCAATGCAGGTCAATCTATGGAGCATTTTCGGGTTACATGAGCCTTTCCTCTTATGGGACTGCGTACTTTGCCCTTCATTGCCGATGCATTCTGGTATAGCATGAAAGAATTCTCGAAATTCTTGTGGAGCGACGAATGGCAACATACAAGCAACTTCTGGCTGAGAAAGAGGTGCTGGAAGCCAAACTTACACAAATGCGGGCGGAGGAAGTCGCAGGCGTAATTGAGCAAATTCGCGGCCTGATGGAGACATACGGCCTGACGGAAGAAGATATCGCTACAAAGCGTCGCCGTGGCCGGCCAGCAAAGAACGGCGGTAGTGCGACAGTGAAAGCCGCATTGCCCCCAAAGTACCTGGATCCCAAGACCGGTAAGACCTGGTCGGGTCGTGGCCGCGCACCGGCGTGGTTGGGCAAGAACCCCAAGCGTTTTCTCATTGCAGAAGAGGCAGCCTGATTAACGGTTGCGCGCCGAGTAGCATTGCCATTTCATGAACGGCAGACTGCAAATTGCTTCGACTTCTCGCGCTGAGATTGGAAAATGACGGTGGCTGGGGCATGCCTATATTCCGTGCCGTGTGCATAGCAATGGTTTCTACAGCCGTTCGCTGATACACTCCGCCCCCGTCAAAACCAATCTATGGATAACGAGATGGCCACAAGCAAAGCAGCGGTAACCGCCACCAAGCGCGCCCCGAAGAAGGCAGCAGTGCCGGCAAAGAAGGCGAGTGCATACGATCGTGAAGTGAAAGCGGCGCAGAAATTGCTGGACACGCTGCGCGTTGATCTCGTCAAGCAGGTTGCTGCTGGCAAGAAGGCAGTTCTCAAGGCCCGCGCCGAACTCAAGAAGCTGAAGGACGCATCGCGCGCCGCCCACGCAGCAGAAAAGGCTGCCGCCAAAGCCAAGCCGGCAACGAAGGCAAAGGCCACCAAGCAGCCTGCCACAAAGCGCGTCACGGCAAAGGCAGCCAAGCCGGTCAAGGCAATCAAAACCGTGAAGCCGACGACGACCAAGAAGGCCATCGCAGCCAAGCCCGCGGTGAAGATCCGTCGCACGAAGGCTGCCGCTCCCGCTTCGAGCGTCGACAGCACTGTAAAGGCTGCCGCCTAAGTTCTGCTAGTTACAAGAGGACGGCGTGTCCGCCCGTCCGCGCGCCCTCTCCGACGCAGGCAACCGGCCACAGCGCCGCATTAGCAACGCCACCGGTGTTCTTTGGGTCGCGCACTTCAGTGGTGGAGTCGGAGCATCAAAGCCATTTGTTGGATGGTGCGCCTGCCGGGCCTCCATCCGCATCGCGTGCAGCAGCGTCGCACAGATCGGACACTGCGGGATGGATGTGCGCCGCACGGCTAATGGTCATATTAGGTGTCCAGGCATTCAGGGTGCCGCACAGCGAATAAATCACCTCGTCACCGGCAAAATGCCATACCGAGGATACTCATATTGCGCCGCACAACGACGTCCAGTATGATTCACAATCCCTCATTTTGCGCACACCGGGTTTTGCGGGAGGCATTCCGGCCTCGACTGTCCGTGCGCCATTCCACGATTTCGTTCGCACCCCGCAGGCTTGACCAACAGTCATGTCCGCGACGATCGTCGGCTAGCCCGTTCAGGAGAATGTATTGGCAAATCCGGTTCGCGACGAATCAGCACCCGGCATGACCGCGGTCAGTTCAAAGCCCGCTCGCCGCAAGGCGGCAGGCAAGGCCCAGCCGGTTGCAACCCAATTGGACGGCGCGTCCAAGGTGCGGCTGGATCAGGAGCGTCAAAGCCAGATGCGCGCCTTGATCGCGCTTGGCCGTGAGCGCGGCTATCTCACCCACGCAGACATAAACGATCACCTGCCCGACAAATTGCCACAGGCCTCATTTCGCTAACAGGCTCCCAACTTGCACCAAGTTACTACCTGATCGTTGCGGCCATCATTAGCATCGTTGCATTGTTGGCGACCCGCAAGAAGCTCGGTCTGCATTAAGTCGCGGGGGCATGGCCATCGCACGGGGCACATTGGACGTCGCGGCCGATGCCCTTGACGCCCCGCCCGGCGCGAAGGACGCGCGCCGCCAGCCGGGCCATGGCCACACGTTCCGATGTGCGTATAGGACAGGGCGAGCGGCACAACGCGGTCGGATCGTGATACTCGAGCCAAGCCAATCTGCATAGCGTCTAAGATGGGCCCGCTTCGCCAAGCGACGGCCCATCTGGCACTTGCAGGCGGGTGTCCGCAACCCAGTAACTTATGCGAAACTCGTGCAACCTTGTAGGATCAAGCCATGCGTAACCGCATCAGCGAAGACATCACCTTCCGCAAGCTCGAGGCACTTCTGGCCTTCATGGAAACGGGCAACCTGGCCAAGGCGGCGGAGGCGCTCGACGTCAGCACCGTGAGCGTGCACCGAGCCCTGCATTCGCTGGAAGAGGGCCTGCGCTGCGCGTTGTTTCGCCATGAGGGCCGTAACCTGTTGCCCACCGACGCGGCCCATGTCCTGGCCGATGTCGCGCGCGACGTGCTCAAGACCATGTTCGATGGCATCCGCATGACGCGAGAAGCCGCTGGCTACTCGGCGGACCAGCTCAAGATCGGTTCGCTTTATTCGCTGACGATCCGCACCGTGCCGCAGGTCGTCATCGGCATCAAGATGCGGCGCCCGGAACTGCAGACCGAATTGGTGCTCGGCTCCAATGCCGATCTGCTCGACAAGCTGCGGCAAGGCACCATCGACGCCACCCTGATGGGCTTGCCGGAGCCGAGCGCCGATATCGAATCGATCGCGATGTTCGAGGACGACATCTTCTTTGCCGCCCCCGCCAATTCGGACTACGCGAAAATGGAAGCGGTGGATCTGCGCGCTTGCCGGGACGAACCGTTCGTCTCGCTCGGGGACGGTTTCGTCACGTCAAGCGGATTTGCCGAGGCGTTTCGCATTGCCGATTTCACGCCGAACGTCGTGATGAAAGTCGGCGACATCTTCTCGTTGATGAACCTCGTGGGCGGCGGTATCGGTTACGCGCTGTTGCCGGGCCGCGTGCGCGACGTCTTTGCGCGCAATGTCGCGTTCATTCCGCTGACGCCCGAATACGACATGAAGCAGACGATCGGACTCAGCTTCCTGCGCCGCCGCGAACGCGATCCCAACCTCCTGGCCCTTGCCGCCGTCTGCCGGATGCTTACGCAGACCGACAACAAGGACCGCTGACGCCAGGCCGTCAGCCGCCGACCAGGGCCTTGGTGGCCAGGTACAGCACCGAGGGTCCGAGCAGGCAGCCCAGGCCCGTGTGGAACGTGGCCACCAGCGCGCCATAGGGCACCAGCCGCCGGTCGGTGGCCGCCAGCCCTGCCGATACGCCGCTCACGGTACCCGCCAGGCCACCGAACACCATCGCCGCACGTGGATTATTCAGGCCGAGGAAGCCTGCCGCGAATGGCGTCCCAACCATCACGACGATCGCCTTGATCAGGCCGGTGGCAATCGACAGGGCGATCACGTCCGAACTGGCGCCCAATGCGGCGCCCGTGACGGGGCCAACGATATAGGTCACAGCGCCTGCACCGATCGTCGTCATGCTGATCGCGTCGCTATAGCCAAACGCTCTTGCAACCGTGGCGCCAACAATGAACGGGATCACGGTGCCGAGCAGCAATGACACCGCTCCGACCAGCCCCGCCTTGCGCGCCTCGCGCACCTGCACTTCGAAGGCCGTGGCAACAATGGCGAAGTCGCGCAGCATCGCGCCGCCCATCAGGCCAATGCCAGAGAACAGCGAGAAGTCGGCCAGCCCGCTTTCCTTGCCGGTGGCCACGCCACCGTAGTAGGCCAGAGCGAGGCCGATCATGATTGCGATGGCGGAAGCATGCAGTCGCCCCGCGGTCAGTCGACGCGATAGTTGCGAGGACACCCACATCACAATGCCGACGGTGGCGAACGCCGTGACCAGAGCGTTGTGCATCAGGACTTTCTGGAACATCAGGGCCGGAGCGATCGTCATGGCAGTCTCCCCGTGCATCAGTTCGAAGCCGCCGTGCCTTCGGCAGGCAGCGGCGGAAGCGGTTCGTGATCGCCGGTGCGAGCCAGCAGGGCAATGCAGCACGCCGAGGCGAGCACGGCAAGCACCGCCGCGATCAGCGCCACCGGCCCCCCGCGCAATGCGGCCACTACGTTCTGCTGCGCCGCCATCGCCACGACCACCGGGATATACATCGCCCCCCAAAAACCAACACCGGCTTCGGTCTCCTTGGGTAGCAACCCGTTATCGTGCAGATAGAGCCGGATCGAGATCAGCAGCAACATGGCGATGCCAACCCCACCGACATTTGCTTTCACCCCGATGGCAGCGCCAAGCAGGTCGCCGAGGTAGAGGCCAATCAGATGGCAGAGCGCAAGCAGCGCGGTTCCGTAGATGATCATGGGTGTCTCCTGGATGGGTGCTGGTTCTTGGTTTGATGCGCCGAACGGGCAGCGCTTGCACACCGACTGTAGGAACCGCCAGCATCCGCATCAATCAACGCCATCCCGTGATCGTTACGCTCCGGTTAATCATGGCGCCCAGGTCATTTACGCCGGGCGTAACGGTCCGACACCAACGTTGATTGTTCGGCGCGATCCGCCCGCCTATCTTTCCTGTACTGACTGCAGCACACCGGAGACGTCATGCTGAACCCGATACCGGAACGACAATGGGATACCCGCCGCGCCGAGAAGCGGCGCCGCCAGGCCTTGGGCGCAAGAATCGCCACGGGAAAGGTGATTCCCTCGGCAGACATCGTGCCCTTCCTGGAGGCGATCGCCGCACCTGGCGATCGTGTTGTATTGGAAGGCAACAATCAGAAGCAGGCCGATTTCCTGTCGCGTTCGCTGGCCGAGGCCGATCCGTCCCGCCTGCACGATCTGCATATGATCATCCCGAGCGTGAGCCGGGTGGAGCATCTGGACCTGTTCGAGCGCGGGATTGCCCGCAAACTCGATTTTGCCTACGCGGGCGCCCAGAGCGTGCGGATCTCGCAGTTCCTGGAAGACGGCCTGCTCGAAGTGGGCGCCATCCATACTTATATCGAACTGTATTCGCGGCTCTATGTCGACCTGACGCCGCACATCGTGCTGACGGCCGGCTACAAGGCCGACCGTGACGGCAACCTGTACACCGGCCCGAGCACCGAGGACTCGCCAGCACTGATCGAAGCCGCGGCGTTCCGCGACGGCATCGTGATCGCTCAGGTCAATGAGATCGTCGACGATCCAAAAGACCTGCCGCGCGTTGACATCCCCGGCTCCTGGATCGACTACGTGGTCCAGTCGGACAAGCCGTTCTTCTGCGAGCCGCTGTTCACGCGCGATCCGCGCCTGATCAAGCCGGTACACATCCTGATGGCCATGATGGCGATCCGCGGCATCTACGAGCGCCACAAGGTCCAATCGCTCAATCACGGTATTGGCTTCAACACCGCCGCCATCGAACTGATCCTGCCGACCTACGGCGAGCAACTCGGCCTGAAGGGCAAGATCTGCAAGTACTGGACGCTCAATCCGCACCCGACACTGATTCCGGCGATCGAATCGGGCTGGGTCGAGAGCGTGCACAGTTTCGGCAGCGAACTCGGCATGGAGGAGTACGTCGCGGCACGCCCCGATATCTTCTTTACCGGCAGCGATGGCTCGATGCGCTCGAACCGCGCACTTTGCCAGTTGGCCGGACAGTATGCGGTGGACCTGTTTATCGGCTCGACGCTGCAGATCGATGGTGACGGTCATTCGTCGACGGTGACGCGCGGCCGTCTGTCGGGCTTCGGCGGTGCGCCGAACATGGGGCACAACCCCGGCGGCCGGCGCCATGCCACACCCGCGTGGCTCGATCTGATCGAGACCGACGACCCGCTCGCACGTGGCCGCAAGCTCGTGGTGCAGATGGTGGAAACGTTCCAGGCCGGCGGCAAGCCCACGTTCGTCGAATCGATGGATGCCGTGCAGGTGGCCAGGGCCAGCGGCATGCCGCTGGCGCCGGTCATGATCTACGGCGACGATGTCACGCACGTGCTGACCGAGGAAGGTATCGCGTACCTCTACAAGGCGCGCTCGCTCGAGGAACGGCGCAGGATGATTGCCGCGGTCGCGGGCGTGACGCCGATCGGGATGCGTCATGACCCCGCTACCACGCGCCAGATGCGAAGCGACGGGCTGATCGCGCTGCCCGAAGACCTCGGCGTGCATCGCGCCGATGCCACACGTTCGCTGCTCGCGGCCAAGAGCATGGCCGACCTTGTCGAATGGTCGGGCGGACTCTACGAGCCGCCGGCACGCTTCCGGAGCTGGTGATGCGCGCGCTGGCAACCTTGACGCGCAGCGATTCGCTCGCGCACGACAGCGCCGGAGCGATTGGCGATATCGCGGTCGCGGTGCTGATCGAAGAGGCCATGCTCGCGCCGAAACCTGGCCTGGTCGATGCGCGCGGCAATGGCGCGCACGCTGACATGTCGTTGCGCCTGATGATCGACTCCGCGCACAGCCTGCGCGACAGCTTCGTGGCCATGGCGCAAGCCGGACAACGGGCCATGCGGATCGACCAGACGCTGCGTGAACGCCTTGGCTCGCTTGGCCGCGAAGCGGAAAACGCGATGCTGGACGCCACGGGCGGCGTCAATACGCATCGCGGCGCGATCTGGGCGCTGGGTCTGCTGGCTGCCGCCACCGGCTGGCTTGGGAAGAGCCGCAATGCCAACGCGATTGCGCAGATCGCCGGCGTGATCGCTCGACTAACCGACCGCCGGCGCCCGACGCATACCGGCAACAAGGGCGAACTGGCGCGCCACGCCTATGACGTGGGTGGCGCACGTGCCCAGGCCGAAGCCTGCTTTCCGCACGTTATCGGCATTGGCCTACCGACACTGCACGCTGCACGCTTGCGCGGCGATGCGGAATCCGCGGCGCGCGTCAACGCGCTGCTGGCGATCATGGCGCAACTCGATGACACCTGCGTGCTGGCCCGCGCTGGCTGCGAAGGCCTGGCCGAGATGCAGGCCGGCGCCGAGGCTGTGCTCGAAGCCGGCGGCATCGGCACGCTGGCCGGGCGACGCCGGCTGCATGAGCTTGAAGCCACGATGCGGATCGGCAATATGTCGCCCGGTGGCGCGGCCGATCTGCTGGCCGCCACCTTGTTTCTAGACCGACTACCCCATTAGGAGACCAATGATGGAACAGCTCCGCTTTGAATATCCCGCCGGTGAACCGGCCAGCCGCCGCGTGCTGGTGGGTGTGGTCGGCTCCGGCGATCTGGAAGTGATGATCGAGCCGGGAGAGTCCGGCAAGACTTCGATCGACGTGACCACATCGGTCAATGGCTACGCCCGTGTGTGGGATGCCCAACTGACGCGTGCGTTCAGCGCAGAGGCGCGTGCCGCGATGCGTATCCGCATCCACGATTTCGGCGCGACGCCCGGCGTGGTGGGCATGCGGCTGGCCGAGGCCTTCGAGGCGCTCGACGAAGGCAAGGAGCAAGCATGAGCCGCACCGCTTTGCTGTCGCGCGAGAGCTTTGTCGAGCTTGGCGCCCGTGCGCGAGCGCAGGTGCTGCTCGATGCGGGCTCGTCTCGCGAACTGGCCGGCCCGTTTGATCGCCTGACTTCACCGTGGCTGGAACGCCAGGGTGTTGTGCCGCAGGGCGACGACGGCGTGGTCGTCGCCAAGGGCACGATCGACGGCCATTCGAGCGTGGTGCTCGCCATCGAGGGCGCATTCCAGGGCGGCAGCCTGGGTGAAGTCGGCGGCGCAAAAATCGCCGGAGCGCTGGAGCTGGCCGCCGAGGACAATCGCCAGGGCATCCCAACCCGTGCTGTCATCCTGTTCGAAACTGGCGGCGTGCGGCTGCAGGAAGCGAACCTCGGTCTTGCAACGATTGCCGAGATCCACTCGGCAATCGTTGACCTGCGCCGCTATCAACCGGTCATCGGCGTGATCGCCGGTCAGGTTGGCTGCTTCGGCGGCATGTCGATCGCAGCGGGCCTCTGCAGCGACCTCGTGGTCACGCGCGAGGCACGGCTCGGCCTGAACGGGCCGGCAGTGATCGAGCAGGAAGCTGGCATTGGCGAGTATGACTCGCGCGACCGGCCATTCATCTGGGGCTTCACCGGTGGCGAACAGCGCATTGCCACCGGACAGGCCGACCGTTTCGTCGACGACGACAGCGCCGTCATTCGCGGCGTGGTGGCCGAGTTGATCGCAACGCCGGCGCGGTCCGCGTATCGCAGCGAGCGCTACGCCGAATATCTGCGACGCCTGGCCGAGTACGACGCGCGTCATCAACCCACCCCGGAAACCGTGCGGCAAATCTTCGGAGACAAGTCATGAGCGACACCCAGTCCACCAGCCGAGGGGAAGTCTGGATCGCCGCGCTCAGCGGTAACGCACCGAGCCTGTCTGGCTACCCGCGCTCCGTACAGGTAACCGATATTGAAATGGGCGGACGCCCCGCGCGACTGATCGCCGTGGTCCCCGACGCCGACAGTGCGTTTCCGCGCGCGCGCAATGGCGAAGTTGGCCTGCTCGAAGGCTGGTCGCTCGCGCGTGCAGTCCACGAGGCCATCGACGCAGATCGCGAAGCCTCCGTCAAGCGTGCGATCATCGCCATCGTAGACACGCCGAGCCAGGCGTATGGCCGCCGCGAGGAAGCGTTCGGTATCCATCAAGCGCTGGCTGGTGCCGCCGCGGCCTATGCTACCGCACGCCTGCAGGGGCACCCGGTGATTGCCCTGCTGGTTGGCAAGGCGATGTCCGGCGCATTTCTGGCACATGGATACCAGGCCAACCGCATCCTTGCGCTGGCCGACCCGGGCGTGCTGGTGCATGCGATGGGCAAGGAAGCGGCCGCGCGCATCACGCTGCGCAGCGTGGAGGATCTGGAGGCATTCGCCGCCACGGTGCCGCCGATGGCCTATGACATCGACAGCTATGCCACGCTCGGCATGCTCTGGCGAACGATTCCGGTACAGCACACCGCCACGCCGGACGCAGAGGATCTGGCAGCCGTGAGCGACGCACTCGAGGAGGCGCTGGCCGATATCGATGCGGATCCGCACCGCGACCTGCGCGGGCGCTTTGCTGGCGAGAACCGTGGCGCAACGCGTCGCGTGCGCGCCGCGCTGGCGAGCCAGTGGCAAGGCTGATGTCATGCAGCGCCCTCAGCCGCACGATCTGATCTGGTTGCGCGATCCCGCGGCGATTGCCGTCGCGGCCCCCGTGCCGGATTGGGCCGATGCCGAGTGGCTGGCACAAGCCCCAGTAGTGGTACGCCGCGACCGCGATTGTTCCGGCTCGGGCAGGATTCCCGTCGGCCTGCGTGGCAGGCAGCGCGCCGAGCGCCATGCCGCGTGGATCGACACCGACCAGTGCGCCTCGCTCATCTCGCCGTTCGATATCGCTGGCCAGGGCTACTGGCGCATGCATCCGCGCCGCGACGCGATTCCGGCGCTGAACGCGCTTGACCACATTGCAGCGCAACTTGGCAAACTACAATTCCAATGGGGTGTAACCGGCGCCGTCGGCTTTACGCTGGCATCGGGCATCGACGTGCTCCATGCCGGGAGCGATATCGATCTGCTGATCGCCGCACCGCAAGCGCTGCCGATGACGGCACTGGACGAGCTCGGCACCATGCTCGACACCTCCGGCGTGCGACTCGACGTCCAGATCGCTACACCCGCTGGGGCGTTCGCACTGCTCGAACGGCTGCGCACGCGTGGCCGTGTACTGCTCAAGACCGATAGCGGGCCGGTCCTGTGCGACGACCCCTGGCAACCGACATGGCCACGCTGCTGAGCTTTCCCGGCCAAGGCGCACAGCGTCCCGGCATGCTCCACGCGCTGCCCGGTCATCCCGCAGTGGCGCGCACGCTGGCCGAGGCCAGTGATGTGCTGGGGCATGACGTCCTGCGGCTTGACGCTGCCGAGCGGCTCGCTTCCACGGTAGCCGTGCAGCTATGCCTGCTGGTGGCCGGCGTGGCCAGCGCGCGGCATCTCCTCGACGACGGTACAACCGTGGATGCGGTGGCAGGGCTGTCGATCGGGGCTTACGCGGCTGCGGTAGTGGCGAACGCGCTGGCGTTCGACGATGCGCTGCGGCTCGTCACGCTGCGTGGAAAGCTGATGGAAGACGCGTACCCATCGGGCTATGGCATGACCGCGATCCTCGGGCTGGAACAAGGACCGCTGGAGACGATCATTGCCGCGGTGAACGGGCCGGATTCGCCGATCTACCTGGCCAACTACAACGCCGAAACGCAACTCGTGATCGCCGGTTCGGAAGCGGGCATGGCGCGCGTTGCCGAACTCGCCATCGCTGCCGGCGCGCGTTCGACGCAGCGCGTGGCCATTGCCGTGCCGTCGCACTGTCCGTTACTCGACGACGCGGCCGCATCGCTGACGCGGGCTTTCTCTGGGATAACGCTCAGATGCCCATCCAAGCGCTACTTCAGCGCCAGCGCCGCGCGTGAACTGCGCGTCCCGTCACGCATTGCCGACGACCTGGCTCACAACATGGCCCAGCCCGTGCGCTGGCACGAGACTATGCTGCTGGCGTGCGCCTGCGATATGCGTCTGGCAGTGGAAGTGCCCCCTGGGGACGTACTGACGCGGCTGGGGCGGCCGCTATTTCCAGGCGCCGTGGCGCTAGGCAACACCCCTATCGATAATGTGCGGACCCTGATTGCGCGCGAGCGTTGAAGCCACCCACGCTGCGGTAAAAGAGCCAGTGAGGTAACGAGGTCCCTCGCGCATCAGGACCGGGTTGCGATGACGCCTGCACAACCCGCCATGAGTGCCGCTGCCGTGCGATCAGCAGCTCGCAACCGCCTAGGGGATGAAATACAGCCGCGAGGCTGGCCACCCATAGGCACCACCTCATCGTAGTGCCGTTGAACTCGCTGTACTATTCCAGACATGTTCGATGCATACATCCGTCTTTGGGGCTTGGTTTCAGATGGCAATCCCATTCTGACTGCGACCAGCCGCCTGCTCCCGGTAGTGTTTGAAGGGCAGCAAGCCATCCTCAAGGTGGCCACGTGCGACGAGGAGCATCGTGGCAATGCGGTTCTGGCGTGGTGGCATGGAGACGGCGCAGCGCGGGTGTTGGCACACCGTGACGATGCCGTTTTGATGGAGCGCGCTCAGTCGAGTCTGTCACTGGCCAGTCTTTCTCAGTCGGGACAGGACGACAGCGCCATGCGGATCGCTTGCACCGTGCTGAACACATTGCACGCGCATGCTCCTCGTCAACGCCCATGCGTGGTGTCGTTGGGCGAATGGTTCAGGCCGCTACGGTGCCTGTCATCGACTGGGGATGGCATTCTCCGAGTTTCAGCCATCGCCGCTGTGCATCTGTTGTCTGGGCCGCGAGTTGAGGAAGTCGTTCTGCATGGCGATATCCATCATGGGAACATCCTCTATTTTGGTGAGTGGGGATGGCTTGCCATTGACCCAAAGGGGTTGTTTGGTGAGCGAGGGTTCGATTACGCCAATCTTTTTTGCCGTCGCCGCACTTGGCTCGGTCCTTAAACCCACATCGGTTCCCTATACAGCTGGGCCGTGCACTGCCAATGTTGGATCGAAGCTCACCGGTGAGGCTAGCAACGCATCCTGTACTGTGACTGTGGACTACTCGGACTTCCGATTCGCCCTGAGCGTTGGGATCCGGAACGCCGTGTTCTCCGGCGTCAATGTGTCCGCTCAGAACTCGATCTTCTCGTTCTCAACGATGTCGGTCACCCCATTTGTGCGAGCGACAGCATCGCTCCTGAGTGACAAGAAACAGCAGGCGAACATCGGCAAGGACGATATCCCTGTCGTCCATCTTCAAATCCCCATTCAGTACACGCTGGGTTTCCTTCGAGTTGACATGCCCGGCCACCGGATCGGCGTCAGGAGATTCGGCAACACAACGCCGTACCCCGGCTAACCGCCCTCAAAGCTTGGCTCGAAGAGACGGCGGGGAAGCTGTCGCGCAAGTCCGATACGACGGCTATCATTCTCTTTCTGCTCAAGCGTTGGGAGGCGTTCACGCGCTACGCCAGCGATGGGCATCTGGAGATCAACAACAACGAGGCCGAGCGCGCGTTGCGGGCGGTAGCCCTGGGCCGCAAAAACTACACCGTGGTGGCGAGCGTGCTGCTGCCACGTACACGCTGATCGGCACAGCGAAACTGAATGGCATCAACCCCGAAGCCAATCTGCGCCAGGTGCTTGCGCGCATTGCCGATCATCCCATCAATCGGGTCGACGAACTCCTGCCCTGGACAGTCGCACATGAACTGCTCCTGCGGCGTAAGCTGAGTTTGGCCTTCTCATATGCTTGGGTTACGCTACTCATTGCGCTATTGCAACCTTAGGCGCTGGGCTGAATGACGTATCCGCTTGGCGGCTTCCGATGCAGAATCTCCGATCTTTTCCCACTCCCATTCAGAATGCCACCAAGCGAGGCGGTCGGCGGCACTCCAGATACTTGGTGCGCCGACCACGGCCAACACATCAACCGCAACCGACGCCCACCAATCGAGGCCTTCGCCATCACATGCCTTCGGGCCAATTGCGTCTCGATAGATCTCTTTTACTTGTTCGAGAGTAATCTCCATCACCGCCTCAGATAGTACGGACACGTGACACGCTATCACATCAGCTTGGCAGTGCAAGTCTTCCTGTCACACGAACGCCAAAGTGCTGTTCGTCAATACGGCATCGGCCGGGCCGTTACCTTTGAAGGTATGAGAGCCGTGTTCCTGCTAGGCAAGATCTCATGGCGGTTGTATCGCAGACCCATGGCGGACATGGACGAATGGGTCTACTGCCAGGAAAGCCCAGAGCCGTACGGAACTTCGCGACGGCTCAGTTCGTGTGCTTGGAAGTCGCCGGGGCGCCCCAAACGAGGGCAATCGGTTGTTCAGAGCGTTTAGCCACCTCGTGCCAAAATCGGGAGAACGAAAGCGAACTAGCTAAATACGTTGCGTAGGTCGGAATTTGATCTCGATCTACACGCCGCCCGCGATCGTATGCGCCCTGATTTCGCCGACTCGAGCCGGCCAAGAATCGTCGTTGGTGAGCACCGTCGTCACGACATTCGAATCGCCGCGCCGCGGCGTCAGGCTCGCCTCAGCAGAAGCGAAGAAATACTCGAGCAAACAGGCCAGGCATCTATCATCACTAGCCGCACGCTCGGCACTCAGCGCCATACAAATGGAATGCCGCGTTTCAGAATGTTCCCCTGGCGCTTCTCCGCAATGTCCTTCTCACGGCAGCAGAACTTATACTTCTTTCCCGAACCACACGAACATAGCGCGTAGGGTTCGACTGCACCGTTACTAGTTCTTTGCTGATTACGGGTCTGGGCCAACATTGCCGCTCCAAGCATCTGAAGCCGATCTGCTATTAAATCAGCGCCCCGATTGACCTCTAGCGCAAGATAGGCCCGTGCCAAGCCGCTGCCCTGATCGACCGCTCGCTGTAGTAGCACCCGTGCCATCTCTTCGTCACGCTCTACACCGTCACCTTCAAAATAACATCGACCGAGTTGATCCAAGCAATCAGGATCCCCTTGGTCTGCGCCCGTTTTCAGATATTCGATCGCTTTCTCGACGTCAGGTGCGAAAGCTTCCCCCTTCGAGTATAAAAGGTATAGGCAAAAGTACGCGCGCGTGACGTTCGCTTGCACCGCTTGCATCCAGAATCGCTCAGCGTTCTCGTAGTCTTGCTTGTCCTCGTAGAGAATGCCACCAAAGTATTCGCAAGCCTCAGGGTGTCCTAACTCTGCTGCGCGCGCGATCATGCCGACCGCTTCATGTTTCTTGTCGCCGTCGATCATTCCTTGTTCGACGAATTTAGCGTATCGGAACTGTGCGTCAGCGTTTTGTTTCAGAAGCGACGACGACTGGTAAAAGGTCGCTGCGAGCCGCTTGAGGAAGGTCTGCTCATGCTGGTAGGCATCGCTTGCGATGATTCCCTTGAACTCGCGCGATCGACGCTCAGCTTCCGCTTCACACCAAAGGCCCGCGCTGTATTTATTGTCAGCGTCAGAATGGACTGTCGCATTGAACAATACGTCCTTGAACAATTGATTGTCGATGGTCGCCTTAATATATCTTGGCTTGATTTCGAGAGCATTGCTACTGCAATAGAGGTACTCAAAGGCTTCCAACAGAAGGTCGCGAACTTTACACGTATGTTTGACAAGTTCTTCGTGCCGGTCCTGCTTCTCCTTGGCCGATTCCGGACTGTCAGTGAGCGTCTGGTGAGCACCTGCGTTGCAAAGCGTGCGAGCGAGATGCAAGCAGTCCCTGAGCCTGAAAGTCACCGCTCCTGCATCGGTCAAGGCAGCAATCTTGTCCACGAGCTGTACACGCTCCCAGTGCAGATTCGCGGCCCTCGCAAGTTGTTCGCAGACGCCATCAATAACATCGCGAAACCGAACGAGAGCGAACGACGGGAGTACTTCGCTGAACTCAACGGCCTGCCGATAGGCATCCCCGATATTCGACGAGATTCTGTGTGCAAGATCGATATCTGTGGCGTTTGGCGGAAGCATTACGTGATCGGTTCAATCGGGGACATCGCGAGCATAAGCGAATCGATGCGCTTCGGGTATGCCATGTTTCGACACAGCACCTGCGTCATGAGGAATCCGTGCGCCTCCTACGAGTCCGCTGCCCGAGAGGACCGCATCGGCGTGCGATGAGGCCTTCGTCCCTCCGGCAGAAGGTGGCAAGAAGCGACGTCTGGGCGTCTGCTTCGCAGATGGTTCGGTATGGATCTACGACCAACCCTGAACGGAGGACAGGGGGCCCCTTGAGTCTCCTGAGGCTACGGCATGACATGGTGCGGCCGAAAGCCAGTTCCGGGCTGGAGTTGGCTCAGCGAGCCATGCCGGGCAGGTGGCAGCCGCGGTTGGGCAGGCGCAGCATAGCAAGGCATCGCGTGGAACCTACGACGTTGCAGAACGCCCTAGGCACCTCTCGTGTTGTAGCACTTCCTCGCTGGAAGGCCGTTCTTTGCCCGTTCCATTGGGATACCCGTTCGTTATCGCGGTGTCCGTTTAATGCCGCCAGCACCTCGGCTTCTGAGGGCGGCGCTAGACACCAAGTGCAGGCCTTGCTTTGCCTTTGACCTCAAGCGCGTGGCTCCGAAAGCAACGAGAGAATCCGCGGGTCATGCTCGACGTGCTTTGCCTCAACGATTCGAGCCTTGGCGGCGTCCGGGTGAACTGGATTGAAGAGATAGTTCGAGGCATAGGGGACCAGGACGCTTGGCACCTTCAAGAGCAGGCTGGACCCAACTGATAGCCACTCTGTCCCTGCATTTTTCGACCAGTCAGGGCTTTGCTTCCAGTCATCTGGTAGGTCGGGTATGTCCGCCACGACGATTGAATCGTCGATCTCCACCGTAAGGAGTTGGTAGTGTTTCGGCAAATCCTCGATCCTCGATACTTCGTGGTGAACTAGGACTTCCAAAAGAGCTAGCGCCGGATGTTCGGCCAGGTACACGACAGGCTGGCCAGGAAAGTGCCACCGCCCCCCTGCCCGCAAGCCGCCTACACCTTTGAGATCCGCGTAGTTACTGATTCGCCAAAGGATCATCAGGCGAAATATCCTTCATCGATCTGAACTAGTTGTTCCTCAACAAGATGAGCGCCCTGCTCCGTTGCAGCCAAGGAGAGCGGCGCGACCCCACCCAGTCGTTGTTGTTTCGCTCGCAGCCAATGTAGAGCTCGCTCGACCTCGCCAAAGGTACTAGTGGCTTGCGCGAGGATTCGAGCAAGGCGAATAGCCTTATCCGACTCCTCTATTGTCAGAGGCTGACCTTTCTCGCGACGGTGACTCAGGGTCCGCCGGGGAATGATGAAAGCAACCTCGTCCCACGCCAATCCGGCCTCGAGCAGGCGCTCAAGTATGTCAACAGGCAGTCGGTCATTCGCCAGCGTAGCGAGATCTGCACCCGTGCGCACCTTAGTGCTTAAAAATGCACTTAATCTATCAAGATAGCGTTCGTAAGGCGCTACAGCGCCCGACGGTCTAAAGGCAATGGTCTGCATAAAGCACTCCGGCAATATGCCTATAGGATAGTGGCATATTGCCATGAACACAACCACAGCGCGCCCAAGTGCCCTCACAGTTCGATCACCGCAGGCCGCAGATGAACTTTTCCCCCAGCCCCTACGAACGTATCCCCAAGGTGGCACAGGCTGGAGAAGCGCCGCGGCCCGTCTTCGGCTGCTTTCAGAAGTGCGGGCCTATCGCCCAACCTGCCCCCGACTCAGGCCGCCCACTGCTACCGCCGGAAGGGCCCTTGCACCCGTGGAGCCCGTCTGCGGCCATATGAGCCGCAGTTCGGTCGACTCAAACCGGCCACCAGCGGTCCTTGGAACGCGCTCGCAGTGGGACATTTGAACGTCGGCTCCGTTCCTGGCAACGGCCAGCCCGGTTTAGCTCGGTGTCGCGCCGTTACGCTAAACTGGCCCGCGCAAAGTTAGGTGGAAACCGCACAAGAGGCTCTCGCGCTGCGCATCACGATGAAACGCCAGGATGGGCAGATAGCGCCGCGGGGCACGTTCGCGCTCGCCCAGAATCGGACGTTGTGTGCTTCGACGATTGATTGGCAGATGGACAACCCATCCCCAGGCCGATGGCTTTGGTCGTGTAGAAAGGTGCGAAAAATCGCTCGGCGTCATGCGGGGAAGAACCTGGCCCCGAATCGCTCACGGCCACGAGCACGCAGCCAGCGTCCGCTTTCCCAATGCTGATCAGCAATTGCCGCACGCCGTCGCTGACGCCGCTCATCACCTCCATCGCGTTGACGAGTTAGTTGAGGAAGACTTGCTGCAACTGGACCCGATCGACTTGAATGTGCGGCAATCCGTCCGCGAGATGCATCCGCACCGAGGCACCGTGGGACTTGTTCGAATACATCGAAGTGTTTTGGGCGACTGGCCCAGCGCCGAGGAGATCCCCATCGGGGCAGCGCGCCGTTAGAAGCTCAATCCGTGCTGAGAGTGTGGGACGGCCGGCAATCGCCGTCCGGCCGCCTTACGCCCCGTGGATCGTCAGACCACCACGAGCCGTTCAGCCTACGTGGCGCAACCAGGCGAGCCCGGCGCCCAGCATGGCCCCGAGCGCCGGCTGGATTCTGCCGGCGAGGTCAGGCCGGTAGTCAAACGGCGCTGTCTCGTTCATATAGAGGCTCTGGCACATCTCCAGTTGGATGGCATGGACACCGTCCGCCGGCACGCCATAGTGCCGGGTGATATAGCCACCCTTGAAGCGCCCGTTAACGACATGCGTCACGCCCGCGGCCGCCGCGGCCGGCAGAGGCGCAAGCACCGCATCGAGCAGTGCCGGCGCGCACGCCGCCCCGGAGTTGGTGCCGAAGTTCAGGTCGGACAACTTGCCCTCGAACAGGCGCGGCAGGACGCTGGCGATCGAGTGCGCTTCCCATAGCAGCACCTGGCCGTGGCAGGCCTTGAGACGGTCCAACTCGGCGCGCAGCGCATCGTGATAGGGCTGCCAGTACGCCGCGCGGCGGCGGGCGATTTCCGCGTCGTCGGGCGCGTGGCCCGGCTGGTAGAGCGGCACGCCGCGGAAGGTCTCGGTCGGGCAGAGGTCGGTGGTGGTCTGCCCCGGGTAGAGGCTCTCGCCAGTCGGCGGCCGGTTCAGGTCGATGGCATAGCGCGAGACGGTCGCGCCCAGTACTGAGGCCCCCAGTTCGCGGGCGAAGCCGTAGAGCTGGTCGAGATGCCAGTCGGTATCGCTGACGATCGCCGCTTCATCGGAAAAGCCAGGGCGGATGGACTCCGGCAGGTGCCGGCCCAGGTGCGGAATGGAAACCAGCAGCGGCGCCGTCCCGCGGTGCAGAGTGAAAAGCGGGTGCGAGGACGAGGACATCATGGTTTCCGCGTGGCAGACTGGTCAGTGGTAAGGATGGCATCGGCCGGCAGGCCGGGCAGCATGGCACGCAGGGCCGGCAGCATGTCGCGCGCCAGCACCGCACGGGTAATGTCCGCAATGTCGTCCGCGATATCGGACCACTCCGCGCCACGGTAAAGCAAGTAAAAGTCCCGCTGACCAAGCCGCGAGCATGGGATCGGCACGACGTCGACCTTGTCGAGCCAGGCACGCGACTGCCATAGGCACAGCGGCGTGCTGACCGCCCAGCCCAGGCCGGCCGCCACCAGGCTCAGTAGCGGGTCGGTGGCGTCGAATTCGAAGCGGCGCGGCGCGTCCACGCCGATATGGCGCAGGAAGCGCTCGACTTGCTGGCCGATCACCGAGCGTTGGGTGTAGCGGATCAGTGGCAGCTCATCCTGCAGGTCACCCAGCCGCTGGCGCAGATCCCGCGCCTCGGCCATCGGCGCCACGGCACTGCCCCTGGGGAAGACGGCAAGCCAGCTTTCCGAGAACAGCAAGCGCTGGGCGATGCGGGCGTCGGCAATCGGCACCTCGGTGCAGATGGCCAGATCGAGTTCGCGCCCAAGCAACTGCGCGTTCAGCCCCGGCGTCAAACCGGACCACAACTGGAGCTGGCGGGCCGTGCCCGACAGGCCGCGCACCAGCGCGGGTCCGAGCGTTGCGGCGAAGGAATCCACGCACCCCAAGCGCAGTTGGGCATGATCCAGTCGCACGCACTTTCGCAACTCTTCCGCCACATTGCGCGCATCGGCCAACAGCTGGTCGGCCATCTCCAGCAGCATGTTGCCGGCCCGCGTGGGCCGCGCCGGGCGCACTTCCCGGTCGAACAGCTGGATGCCGTACTCGCCTTCCAGCGAACGGATCATCTGGCTGACCGCGCTCTGGCTGACGCCCAGCCGCTGCGCCGCCAGCGCCATCGAACCGGATTCGCATACTGCCATGAAGGTCTGGAGGGCATGCAGGTCGGGCAAGACCCGCTCGCGGCGCGTCGCGAGCGGGCTGACGGAGCTTGCGGAAGGCATGGAGGAGGGCATAGGGGCGGATCTGGCCATTGCGTGGGCTTATGCTGAGCGGAAGCGCATGCGCTCGGCAGAACTGAAGCCATTCTAATACTTATCATCTAAATTTCTTCAGTTACCGGCCGCCGTCCGGTCGCTTCGTAGGCTTGCATCCAGTCCAATCCTCACTGCAGGGAGCCTCCATGCAAACCTTCGATGCGATTGTCATCGGTGCCGGCGTGATCGGCAGTTCCGTCGCTTATCACCTCGCCCGCCTGGGCTGCAGCAACGTGCTGGTGCTCGACCGCACGCAGATCGGCGCGGGCACGACTGCGCAGTCCAGCGGCATCCTGCGCACGCACTACTCGGTGATCGAGAACGTGCGCATGGCCCAGGCGTCTTGGAGGGTCTTCAACGACTTCGCCGGCTATCTGGGCGACGAGGAAGCCTCAGCCGGCATGGTCAAGTGCGGTTACCTGATCGCGGCACCGGACGGCGCCAAGCTGGATCCGCTGCGTGCCGCGCTGGATGCCCAGCAGGCGCAGGGCATCCAGGTGCGCCTGCTCGACCGCCAGGAAGCGCAGGCGCTGCTGCCAATCGCCCGCTTCGACGATGCCGGGCTGATCGGCTACGAGCCGGAAGCTGGCTTTGCCGACGCCTATCTGGTCACCACCAGCTTCGCCCGGGCCGCGCGGCGCCTCGGCGTGCGCATCCTGGAAGGCGTGGAAGTCGAACGCCTGCTGCTGGAAAACGGCAAGGTGGCCGGCGTCGAGACGTCGCAGGGCACCTTCCGCGCCAGCACGGTCATCAGCACGCAGAACATCTGGGCTACAGATATCGAGCGCTGGACCGGCATCGCCAGCCCGGTCGTGCCCGAGCGCCACGCCGTGCTCGCACTGGAAGAGGACGCTAACCCGTACACCTTCCAGATGCCGGTCTATAAGGACCTCGGCTCGCCCGGCATGCTCTATTGCCGCAGCTACGGGGGAAAGCAGATGCTGGTCAGCGAAGGCACGGTTGGCGAGACCCTGGCCACACCCGACAACGAACAAGGCGACATCAGCATGGACTACATGGTCGAGGTCGGTACCCAAGTGGCCGAGCGCTTCCCGGCCTACGAGACCGCGGGCGTGGCCTCGACCTGGACCGGCGTGTATGACGTGACGCCGGACTGGAACCCCGTGCTCGGCCGACTGCCGGATGTGCCCGGGCTGGTGGTCGGCTACGGCTTCTCTGGCCACGGCTTCAAGCTCTCGCCGGCGGTCGGTCAGGTACTGGCGCAGGCGGCACTGGGGCTGGAGACCGAGGTCGACATCGCGCCCTATTCACTCGAACGCTTCCGCACCGGCGGGCTGCTGACGGGCAAGTACGGCCTGGGCGCGGTATCCTGAATCGACGGGAGCCCGGTCATGCATATCCTCGTTCCCGTCAAGCGCGTGGTCGACGCCAACGTCAAGGTACGCGTGAAGCGCGATGGCAGTGGCGTCGAGACTGCCGGCGTCAAGCTATCGGTCAATCCGTTCGACGAAGTCGCCCTTGAACAGGCCATCCGGCTGAAGGCGCAGGGCCTTGCCAGCCATGTCACGGCCGTGACGTGCGGCCCCGCAGCCGCGCAGGATGTCCTGCGCACCGCGCTCGCGATGGGTGCGGACGATGCTGTGCTGGTCGAATCGGCCGAAGTAGACGATCCCGGCCCACTCGCCATCGCCCGCTGGCTGCGCGCCATCGTCGCGCAGGAGAATGCCACCCTCGTACTGTGCGGCAAGCAGGCCATCGACGACGACCTCGGCGCCACCGGGCCGATGCTCGCCGCGCTGCTCGACTGGCCGCAGGCGATGTCCGTCAACCAACTCGAGGTGCGGCCGGACAACACCCTGGCCGTGGCCTGCGACGCCGACGGCGGCACCGAGCGCCTAGCCCTGCCGCTGCCGGCCGTGCTGGGCGTCGACTTGCGCCTGTGCGAGCCGCGCCACATCACGCTGCCGGCGCTGATGCGCGCGCGCAAGGCCGCGATCCGCACCGTCCCCGCCACATCGCTGGCCGACGCCGGCACGCCGCCGGTCCGCCCGCGCGCGCTGTTGGAACCGCCGCCGCGCCCGCCCGGCGTCCGTGCCGAAAACTTGCCTGCCCTAATCGAACGGCTGCGCGCCCTGCTCGCGCTGCAGGCCGCCTGACCCGCGAACCGCCATGCCCCCCCTCGCCAACGTCCTCATCCTGGCTGCCCATGACGGGCAGACGCTCGATCCAGCCACGCCGGCCGTGGTCGCAGCCGCCCGCCGGCTAGCCCCGGCCGGCGCCATCCACGTGTTGGTGGCCGGCCTCGATTGTGCCGCCGTTGCCGGCGCGGCTGCGGTCATGCCGGGTGTCGCGCAGGTACTGCTGTCCGATAGCGCCACGCCCAACGCCGAAACCATAGCGCGCCTGTTAGTGGCCGTCGGCAAGGACTACCGCTGGATCGCCGCCGCCCACAGCCTGGCCGCCCGTGCCGCCCTTCCCCGCGCCGCCGCCCTGCTGGACGCGGCCTGGCTCGGCGACGTGACCGCCATCGACGACGGCTGGCTGTACCGCCCCGTCTACGCCGGCGCGGCCATCGCCGAACTGCGCCCCGAAACCGCGGTCACCTGCCTGACCGTGCGCGCCACCGCCTTTGCGGAGCTGGCCGATGCCACGCCGGCCTTGGCCGCTCCGACCGCGCCAGCGCCAATCATCACGCTGCCAGCAGCACCAGCAGATACGCGGAGTACCCTGCTTGGCCGCGAAACGGCCGCCAGCCATCGGCCCGACCTTAGCCACGCGCGGATCGTCGTGGCGGGTGGCCGCGGCGTCGGCTCGGCGGAAGGCATGGCACAGTTCGGCCAGCTCGCAGACCACCTCGGCGCCGCCTTGGGGGCCTCGCGCGCCGCGGTGGACGCAGGTTTCGCTCCCGGCACGGCGCAGGTCGGGCAGACCGGCAAGACCGTCGCGCCTGACATCTATTTCGCGCTGGGCATCTCCGGCGCGATCCAGCATCTCGCCGGCATTAAGGACGCGAAGTGCATCGTCGCCATCAACAAGGATCCGGAAGCCCCCATCTTCCAAGTGGCGGACATCGGCCTGGTGGGCGACCTGTTCGACGCCCTGCCGGCCTTGCAGGCCGCCTTGCGTGGCACGGCCTGAGGAGCAGCCATGCAGATCACCCCCTTTCCGCCTGGCCTGTGCCGTTTTTCGCTTGACGCTCTGACCCCGCAACTCTGGGCCAACGGCTGCGGGCTGACCCGCGAAATCAGCGCCGGCGCGCTCGCCCCCGGCGATGCCCCATGGGACTGGCGCTTCAGCGTGGCCGACATCGGCGGCGCCGGTCCGTTCTCGCGCCTCGATGGCATCGACCGCTGCGCGGCACTGGTGGACGGCGCCGGGCTAGCGCTGGCGTCCACTGACAGCCGTCTGTCCTTCGATGCCGTGGGTGACGTGCGCGCCTTCGCCGGCGAAACGGCCCTCGTGGCGCACCTCGGCGGCGGGCCCGCGCGCCTGTTCAACGCGATGGCCAGGCGCGGCCGTGCGCAAGTGCGGGTCGCCCCCCTGCACGGCCACGCCAGCCTCGTCACGCACCGCAGCCACCATGACGTGCTGGTGGTCGCACGCGGCGAGTTCGAAGTCTCGTTGCGCCAGGGCTACGCCGCGCCGGTCGTCTTACGACTGCAGGCCGGCGAAGGCATCGCGCTGCGCGATATGGCCAGCCTCCTCGACCTGCATGCGCTCGGCCACGACGCCTGCGCTCTCCACGCCACGGCGATGCCGGCGGCACACTGACTTACCGATAGCCTCCCATGTCTCACAACGCATCGAGCGCTGGCCGCGAGGCCATGGCATATGACGTGGTCATCGTCGGCTCCGGCCCTGCCGGCCTGGCAACGGCCATTCGCCTGAAGCAACTGGCACAGGATAAAGGCGGCGACGTCAACGTCTGCGTGCTGGAAAAGGGCTCCGAGCCGGGCGCTCACATCCTGTCTGGCGCGATCATGGATCCGCGCGCTCTTAACGAACTGTTCCCGAACTGGAAGGAGCTTGGCGCGCCGCTGAACCAGCCGGTGACCGAGGACAAATTCCTGTTCCTCAACGAATCTGGCTCCAAGGGCGCCCCGCTGCTGCCCGAGTGCTTCCACAACGAGGGCAACTACATCGTCAGCCTGTCGAACTTCGTGCGCTGGCTGAGCCAGCAGGCCGAGGCGCTGGGTGTGGAGATCTTCCCGGGCTTCCCGGCCGCCGAAGTCCTCTACAACGAGGACGGCTCGGTCAAGGGCGTAGCCACGGGCAACATGGGCCTCAGCAAGGAAGGCGAGGTCACCGACAACTTCCAGCTCGGCATGGAGTTGCACGCCAAGTACACGATCTTCGCGGAAGGTGCGCGCGGCCACCTGGGCAAGCAGGTCATTGCGAAGTTCAAGCTCGACGCCGGCCGCGACCCGCAGAGCTACGGCATCGGCCTGAAGGAACTGTGGGATATCGACCCGGCCAAGCACAAGCCCGGTCTGGTGGTGCACACCGCTGGCTGGCCGCTCGACCCGGCCACCTATGGCGGCTCGTTCCTCTATCACATGGAGGACAAGAAGGTGGCGGTGGGCTTCGTGGTCGGCCTTGACTACGCGAATCCGTGGCTGTCGCCGTTCGAGGAATTCCAGCGCTTCAAGACCCATCCGGAGATCCGCCATTACTTCGAAGGCGGCAAGCGGATCGGCTATGGCGCGCGTGCCATCACCGCCGGCGGCCTGCTGTCGCTGCCGAAGACCGTATTCCCGGGTGGCGCGCTGGTGGGTTGCGACGCTGGTCACCTGAACGCCTCGCGCATCAAGGGCAGCCACGCCGCCATCAAGACCGGCATGCTGGCCGCCGAGGCCGCCTACGACGCGCTGCAGGCCGGCCGTCAGCACGACGAGTTGACCGCCTACCCCGCCGCCTTCGAAGCGAGCTGGCTCCACAAGGAACTGCTTCAGTCCAAGAACTTCAAGCAGTGGTTCAAGAAGGGTCGTGCCACGGCCACGCTGATGACCGGCATCGAGCAGTGGCTGCTGCCGAAGCTCGGCATCCGCAACCCGCCCTGGACCATTCACCGCGAGAAGCCGGATCATGTGTACCTGAAGCCGGCCGCCGAGTGCGAGAAGATCGTCTACCCGAAGCCGGACGGCAAGCTCACGTTCGACCGTCTGTCGTCGGCGTTCATCAGCAACACGAACCACGAAGAAAACCAGCCCGCGCACCTGACGCTCAAGGATGCGAGCGTGCCGGTCAACATCAACTGGGCAAAGTATGCCGGCCCCGAGGCGCGCTACTGCCCCGCCGGCGTGTACGAGTTCGTGCAGAACGATGACGGCAAGGAACGCCTGCAGATCAACGCCCAGAACTGCGTGCACTGCAAGACCTGCGACATCAAAGACCCGACGCAGAACATCGTGTGGGTCACGCCGGAAGGCGGTGGCGGTCCGAACTACGGGGGCATGTAAGCGCCATGCCGGCGATCACGCTCCGCCCCGCTCACCCGCCACAGCGCGGATCAGCCGCCGCTGCGCGGATACACCGTGACCGACAGGAACTGGATGGGGCACTGCGCCAGCCGCTCCGGCCCGTGCGGCACTTCGCCGGGAAACGTAAGCGAGTCGCCGGGCTCCAGCGTGTAGGTCTGCTGGCCGACGCGGTACTCGATCACGCCTTCCAGCATGTAGAGGAATTCCGTGCCCGGATGCTGGAAGGTCGGGTAGCGCTCGGTGTCGTCCTCGATGGTGATAAGGAAAGGCTCGAAGGTCTTGAGCGGACCCTGGTCGTAAGCGAGCAGGTGGTAGGAGTGCCCGCTCTTGGTGCCCCGACGCACCACTTCCATCCCCGCGCCGCGCTTGACGTGCTGGGCCGACGCCGCCGCCGCGTCGTACTTGCTGAACAGCACCGACATCGACACTCCCAGCACGCGCGCGATGCGCGCCAGCGTGTCCATGCCGGCCATCGTGCTGCCGGTTTCGATCTTCGACAGCATACCCCGGCTCAGGCCGGCCTGGTCGGCCACCTGCGCGATGGTCAACCCTTCTCGCTGGCGCAGTTCGCGGATGGCCAGGCCGACCGCTTCTTCCAGCACCGGCGCGGTGCTGACGGGGGAATCAGAGGGGGAGTTCATAGGGTTTTGATTGTCTTCGCTCGGGCATTGCGCGGACTTTACGCCACGCGGACGCACCAAAATGATGATTCACAACAGGCACAAACGTTGCTCTACATGAAACACGATGGATTTCATCACGGATTTCCCCGGAAAGCCAGTCGTATGCCAGGCGCCTCGCAGCGCCCCCAACCACAGAGTCGGTAAGGAGCCAGGTCCATGAAGTCAGAATTAAACGCGCAGTTCACCGCGCCAGCCGGGGCCCTCACGCAGCCCCCGCGCTTCGACACGGTCAAGGAAGCCCAGGATTACCTGCTGGGGCACGGTGTGGGCTACGTGCTCGCCCAGTTCGTCGACATTCACGGCGTGGCCAAGGCCAAGTCGGTGCCGGTGGCCCACCTCAACTCGGTGCTGACCGAAGGCGCGGGCTTTGCCGGCTTTGCCATTTGGGGTGTGGGCATCGAGCCGCACGGTCCGGATTTCATGGCGCGCGGCGACCTCGGCACCATCAGCCTGGTGCCCTGGCAGCCCGGCCTCGCGCGCATCGTCTGCGAGGGCCATGTCGAAGGCCAGCCGTGGAAGTACGACAGCCGAATCGTCCTCAAGCAGCAGATCGCCCGCCTGACCGAGTGCGGGTACACGCTCTATACCGGCCTGGAGCCCGAGTTCTCGCTGCTGCGTCGCGACGACAAGGGCGGCATCGCCCCGTGCGACCCCAGCGACACGCTGGCCAAGCCCTGCTACGACTACAAGGGCCTGTCGCGCACCCGCACCTTCCTGGAACGCCTGTCGAACGACCTGCGCTCGGCCGGCATCGACGTCTACCAGATCGACCATGAAGACGCTAACGGCCAGTTCGAGCTGAACTACACCTACACCGACTGCCTGACCTCCTGCGACCACTTCGTCTTCTTCAAGATGGCCGCCTCGGAGATCGCCAACGAACTGGGCCTAGTCTGCTCCTTCATGCCCAAGCCCTTCGCCAACCGCCCCGGCAACGGCATGCATATGCATATGTCGATCGGCGACGGCGAGCGCAACCTCTTCTCGGACAAGGCCGACGCGCGCGGGCTCGAACTGTCGAAGCTGGCCTATCACTTCCTTGGCGGCCTACTGGCGCACGCCCCGGCGCTGACCGCGCTGTGCGCGCCCACCGTCAACTCCTACAAGCGTCTGGTGGTAGGCCGCTCGCTGACCGGCGCGACCTGGGCGCCGGCCTATATCAGCTACGGCGACAACAACCGCTCCAGCATGGTGCGCATTCCCAAGGGCCGGCTCGAATTGCGCCTGCCGGACGGCGCCGCCAACCCCTACCTGGCCACCGCTGCAGTCATCGCCGCCGGCATGGACGGCATCGAGCGCGAGCTCGACCCCGGCGTGCCGCGCAACACCAACCTCTACGAGTGGAGCGACGCCCAGCTCGCCGACGCTGGCATCGGGCTGCTGCCGCAGAACCTCGGCGCCGCGCTCGATGCCCTCGAAGCCGACTCCGTCGTCACCGGCGCCCTGGGCCCGGTGGCCGCCGAATTCCTGAAACTGAAGCGCATGGAGTGGCTGGAATACCAGCGGCACGTGTCGGAGTGGGAAGTCAGGCAATACCTCGAATTTTTCTGAAAGGACCTCACCATGTGCGGAATTGTTGGACTGTTGATCAAGACCCCGTCCCTGCGCCCCCGGCTCGGAGAACTGATGGTGCCGATGATGATCGGGATGACCGAGCGGGGCCCCGACTCGGCCGGCCTGGCCGTCTTCACGCCGCCGCTGGCTGGCGGCCGCCGCAAGGTGAGCGTCTATGCCGGCTACGCCAAGGACGGCGATGACTATGACTGGGACGCCCTGGTGCAGGCCCTCAACGCCAACCGCGATGCCGGCGCGACGGTCGAGGCCAAGGGCGGCAACCACGGCATCGTCGCCTTCAGCGGCGAGCCGGAGGACATCAAGGCTTGGCTGAAGGACTACGAGCCGGCGCTCAAGGTCTTCTCGGCCGGCAAGAGCATCGATCTCTACAAGGACATCGGCACGCCCGCCGAAGTCGCCACGCGCTACCAGTTCGCCGGCTTCGAAGGCAGCCACCTGGTGGGCCACACCCGCATGGCGACGGAATCCGCCGTGACGCCCGACCGTGCCCACCCGTTCACCGCCGGCGAGGACTTCTGCCTGGTACACAACGGCTCGCTGTCGAACCCCAACGGCATCCGCCGCATGCTGGCGCCCTACGGCATCGAATTCGATACCGACAACGACACCGAGGCCGCCACGCGTTTCCTCGAATGGCGCCTGCGCGAAGGTGACTCGCTCAAGGACGCTCTGCAGAAAGGCTTTGAAGTGCTGGACGGCTTCTACACCTTCCTGATGGGCACGCCTAACGAGCTCGCACTGATCCGCGACCCATTTGCCTGCAAGCCGGCCGTCGTCGCCGAGACCGACGACTACGTGGCAATTGCCTCCGAGTTCCGCTCGCTGGCCCACCTGCCGGGCGTGCGCCACGCCCATGTTTTCGAACCTGCCCCCGAGGAGATGTACGTATGGAAAGCGTGAAAGCTCCCATGAAATTCGACCTGGCCGTCACGCCTCTGCGCGAAGTGAACCAGTTCCTGCACAAGGAAGCGCCGGCCACGCCCGGCCTGCAGGTGAAGATCGAAAATCCAAACGGCGCGCATGCCATCGCGGCGGGCATGAACGCACCGCTGGACGTCACCATCGAAGGCCATGCCGGCTACTACGCGGCCGGCATGAACCACGGTGCAAGCGTCACCATCAACGGCAGCGCCGGCACCGGCGTGGCCGAGAACATGATGAGCGGCAAGGTCCACGTGAAGGGCTTTGCCTCGAACGCCGCGGGCGCCACCGCACAGGGCGGCCTGCTGGTTATCGACGGCGATGCCGGCCTGCGCTGCGCCATTTCCCTTAAGGGGGCGGACGTGGTGGTCGGCGGCTCGGTCGGCAGCTTCTCGGCCTTCATGGCGCAGGCCGGCAACCTGGTGGTGCTGGGCGACGCCGGCGAGGCGCTGGGCGACTCGCTCTACGAAGCCAACATCTACGTGCGTGGCACGGTCAAGAGCCTGGGCGCCGACTGCGAGGAAAAGCCGATGGGCGCGGCCGAGCGCGAGGTGCTCGCCGGCCTGCTGGCTCGCGCCGGCCACTTGGACGTCGATCCGTTCTCCTTCAAGCGCTACGGTTCAGCGCGCACGCTTTACAACTTCCATGTCGACAACGCAGGAGCTTACTGAGATGAACGCCCCCACCGTCCTCCACGAACTGGAACTCGGCGCCACACAGACGCCCCCGCGCTTCTCGGCCACCTTCGATCCGGGCACCATGGCGGAAATCCGTCGCGCCGCGGCCACCGGCATCTATGACATCCGCGGCGGCGGTACCAAGCGCAAGCTGCCGCACTTCGACGACCTGCTGTTCCTCGGCGCCTCGGTCAGCCGCTATCCGCTGGAAGGCTATCGCGAGAAGTGCGGCACGGACGTAGTGCTCGGCGCGCGCTTCGCCAAGAAGCCGATCCACCTGAAGACGCCCATCACTATCGCCGGCATGAGCTTCGGCGCGCTATCGGCGCAGGCCAAGGAAGCGCTCGGCCGCGGCGCCACCATCGTCGGCACCAGCACCACCACCGGCGACGGCGGCATGACACCGGAAGAACGCGGCCAATCGCAGACGCTGGTCTACCAGTATCTGCCCTCGCGCTACGGCATGAACCCGGACGACCTGCGCAAGGCCGATGCCATCGAAGTGGTGATCGGCCAGGGCGCCAAACCAGGCGGCGGCGGCATGCTGCTGGGCCAGAAGATCAGCCCACGCGTGGCCAAGATGCGCTGCCTGCCGGAAGGCATCGACCAGCGCTCGGCCTGCCGCCATCCGGACTGGACGGGCCCGGACGACCTTGAGATCAAGATCCTCGAACTGCGCGAGATCACCGATTGGGAAAAGCCGATCTACGTGAAGGTCGGCGCCACCCGGCCGTACTACGACGTGGCTCTCGCCGTAAAGGCAGGTGCCGACGTGGTGGTGCTGGACGGCATGCAGGGCGGCACGGCCGCAACGCAGGAGGTGTTCATCGAGCACGTGGGCATACCCATCCTGGCCGCCATCCGCCCCGCCGTGAAGGCGCTGCAGGACCTGGGCATGCACCGCAAGGTGCAGCTGATCGTGTCAGGTGGCATCCGCAACGGTGCGGATGTGGCCAAGGCGCTGGCGCTCGGTGCCGACGCCGTCGCCATCGGCACTGCCGCGCTGGTGGCGCTCGGCGACAACGACCCACGCTACGCCGCCGAGTACCACAAGCTCGGTACCGTGCCTGGTGCCTATGACGACTGGCACGAAGGCAAGGACCCGGCCGGCATCACCACACAGGACCCAGCCCTGTCGTCACGCCTGGACCCGGTGCAGGCCGGCCGCCGGCTGGCCAACTACCTGTCGGTGATGACGATGGAAGCGCAGATTATCGCGCGCGCCTGCGGCAAGTCGCACCTGCACAACCTGGAGCCGGAAGACCTCGCCGCGCTGACTGTGGACGCGGCGGCGATGACGCAAGTGCCGTTGGCCGGCACCAGCTGGTACCCGGGTCAGGGCGGGTATTGAGCGCGACGGGCGGAACAGGGTTGCCTGTTTCGCCCGGTCAGGCCGTGGGGATGGGTCGGATGGACCAGCAGCCGCGCCCTGCCGCCCCGTCAGGGCCGCAATTGCGACAGGCGCTCGAACAGGCCCTCCGGCACCTCCAGCATCACGCCTTCGATTCCCAGCACTTCCCCCGAGTCCGAGAAGACCCCCTGCCCGCGCTCGAAGATGCAGCGTTGCCCACCGTTTGCCGCGCGGATCCGGTAGGCCAGCGTGTAGGGCCGGCGCAGTTGCAAGGCAGTCTGCACCGTACCCCAGACGTAGTCCGCATCTTCTTGGGCGATCAAATCGCTGTAGGCCAGCGCGCGATTGTTGCGCAGCGCTTCCGCCTGATAGCCCGTCATGCCGAGCGCGCCGCGGCTGACGATTTCCATGGTCCAATCCCGGTCGTTGCGGCCGCGGTAGACCAGCCCAGGCACCCCGTCGAGCAGATTGCGCAGACTCTGCGCCCCGGCCTGCAGGGCTGACAGCTCGCGGCGGCGCTGCGTCGCGTCGCGCGCGGTGATCCAGGCAGTACCGCCGCGCCAGTGCAGGTCGATATCCAGCCACAGCAAGGTGCCGGCCTCGCTGATGAAACGCAGGCAGCCCGACCACTCCAGGTGCGCGTCCAGCACGCCTTGCCACGTCGGCCTGTCTTCGGGATGCACCCGTTCCGCCACGGCCGGCCCGCAGCTCACCAGCAGGCGCCAGGCTGCGTTGCTCGCCAGCAGCCGCCCATCGCAGCCGAGGCGGGCGGCTGCCAGCGGGAGGGCGTCCAGGTCAAATTCCGCGTCGGCAGTCATCGCCAGGCCCCCGCTGGCCGGTACGCCTGCACCGGCACCCCGCCGGCAGTACGGTACGCCCAGGCGGCCAGTTCCAGCCGCGAGCGCAGCCGCAGCTTGCGCAGCAGGTTCTTCACATAGATCTTAACCGTGCCATCGCTGATACCTAACTCGCGCGCGATCTGCTTGTTGCTCATGCCCTGCGCGATCAGCCCCAGCGTCTGCGCCTCGCGCGCGCTCAGCAGGACATCTGGCTCCGGTGCGGCCCCCGCGGCCTTGCCGTCGTCCTGCGCCAGCAGGCGGATCATCTCGTCGGTCAGCACCACGTTGCCGCCATTGCAGCGACGCACGTAGCCGACCAGCTCGTCCGGCTCGGTCTCCTTGAGCAGGTACCCGTTGGCGCCTAGGCGCAGGGCTTCGACCAGCTCGTCGCGCACCAGCGACGCCGTCAGCACAATGACTCGGGCGTCCAGCCCTATCTGGCGCACTTCGTCCAGCACCTGCATGCCGCCGAGGCCGGGCATGTGGAGATCGAGCAGGATCAGGCCGGGCTGCAGGGTGCGGGCCATCTCCACGCCCTGCCGGCCGGCAGCGGCCTCGCCGAGGACGGTGAAGTCATCGCAGCCGTCGAGCATCATGCGCAGGCCTTTGCGGAACAAGGGATGGTCGTCGATCAGCAGGAGTCCGGTGGTCATGGGCTTCCTTCGCCGTCCGGCAGATGAAGCACGATGCGCGTGCCGCCGCCCGGCGCAGTCTCCACGCTCAGCGCGGCGCCGATGGTGCGGGCACGCTCGCGCATGATCGCCAGCCCGTAGTGCCCGGCCTCCCCACCGTCCACGGACGCCGCCAGCACGGCGGCCGGGACACCGATACCGTCGTCCTCGATGACGATCTGCGCGCCGCCGCTGCCCCGCCCCCGCAATGCCACGCGCGCCGAACGCGCACGCGAGTGCCGCACGACGTTCGCCAGCGCCTCGCGCACGATCTGCAGCAGATGCAGTTCGCACGCCGGCGCAACGTGGCCTTCATCCAGCCGGTTGTCGAGTTCGAACACGATGCTGCTGCGGCGCGAGAACTCGGCCACGGCGTCACCCACCGCGGTACGCAGCGAGCTCCCCTGCATGCCGACCCGGGCGCCGAGGATCAGTTCGCGCACCTGCTTCTGCACGCGGCCCAGCACGCTGCGCAGTTCCCTAAGCGAGGCGCTCGCCTCGGCCGGACGGGCCAGAAGGCCTTCGACATGCCGCGCCTGAAAGCTGAGAAAGCCCAGTTGCTGCGCGATGGAATCATGGAGTTCATGCGCGAGCGCCTCGAAGCGGGCGATCGCCGGGTCCCCTGCCCCGGGCTGGCGCGCCGCGCCCCGCGCCGGGGCATCTGCGCCGGGCGAGCGCACAGCCCTCACCCGGCGCCGGCTGGCGGCGCGGCGCACCGGCACGGGGCGCAAGGCTGGCCGCTGCGGGCGGCCACTGGAGTCGTTGGGCATGGGCAGAGAGCCGGCGCAGGTGTCAGGTGGATCTATCACGGCCTGTGGCGGCCGCAACAAGCATGCCAGCCGCGCCTATCTCCTTCGGGGTATGCCATCGTCGTGATTGAGCGGCAGCGGCCGATTGCCACAACATGGACCTGTCCCCGCCAGGGGTTGACTGGAGTCCGACATGGAACCGCCGCGCAGCCTTCCCGCCCACTTCCCGCACAGCCTCCCCCGCTATGCGCCGCTGGCCACGCAGGACAGCGCCCAGCACCATCTGCTCGTCGTCGCCACTGCCGAGCCAGACGCAATGAGCATCCTGCCAGCCCTCGCCGGCGACCTCACCGGCCGCCACACACTGCTGCTGCAAGGCGGAGAAGACGACGGTGCCGCCCGCACGCTCGATCACGCCCTGGCCGCAGCACTCGACCAGGCACCGGCCGGCACCCATCTCTACCTGACCGGGCCCGAGCCGCGCATCTGGGCCCTGTGGAACGTGGCGCGCAGCGCCGGCCTGGCCCCCGACGCCATCCAGCTGGCACCAACCAGGCGGCACCTGCGCCAGGTGTACTGCGTCCACTGCGCACGGCAACATCTCGCACCGGCCGCCGAAGCCCTGACGGACTGCCCGCACTGCGGTGTCGCGCTGGGCGTGCGGCAACACTTCTCACGCCGGCTCGGCGCCTATCTGGGCGTAGCCGCACGCGCCGAGCAAGGAGGCCAGCCGTGAACCCTTTGCATGTGAGAGTCACGCGCGTTACGACGCTGACGCCCGTGGTCAAGGAATACCTGCTTTGCAGCGATTGCGGCAATCTGCCTGCCTTCTCGGCCGGCAGCCATGTCCGGGTCACCATCCCGGACGGCAACGCCACTATCACCAATGCCTACTCGCTGAGCGCCGCCACGGATCCGACCACCGGTGCGCCCGCCTACCGTATCGCCGTGCGGCTGCAGCCGGATTCGCGCGGCGGCTCACGCGCCCTCCACCAGCAGGTACGCGCTGGAGACGTCCTCCGCATCTCGCCGCCCGCCAACCTGTTTCCGCTTCACTCGCAGGCGCGCCACCACCTGCTGGTCGCGGGCGGGATCGGCATCACGCCGTTCCTCGCCTATGCTGACGCACTGGAGGCCACGGGCGCCAGCTTTACGCTGCACTACGCCGGCCGCCCCGGGCAGACCGACGCCTATGCCGGTGCCCTGCGCGAGCGGCTGGGCGAGCGCTTCCATGGCTACAGCGGCGCGCCCGGCGACCGCCTCGACGTGCCAACACTGCTCGCTGGCCAGCGCGCGGGCACCCATGTCTACACGTGTGGGCCGGCAAGCCTGATCGACGGCGTCGCGGCCGCGGCGCGTGCGCTGGGATGGCCGGCGTCATCGGTCCATGCCGAAGCCTTCGCGGCGGCAAAGCCCGGGGCGCCGTTCCGCGTCGAGCTGCGCCGCTCCGGCACGGCCATCGACGTGCCGTCTTCGCGCAGCCTGCTGGAAGCGCTGGAGCAGGCCGGCATCGCCGTGCCCAACCTCTGCCGCGGCGGCGTGTGCGGACAGTGCGCGCTGCCCTATGCCGGCGGTGACGTCGAGCACCGCGACCACTTCCTCGCCCCCGGCGATCGCCTGCAGTTCCTGATGCCCTGCGTATCGCGCGGCTGCGGCACGCCCATCTTCCTCGACCTCTGAGCTTCCGCCATGACCGCCCGCAGCCCTGCGCTCGAAACCTTCCGCGACGACTTCACCTACCGCAACAGCCCGGCCGCCATCGCCCGCTTCCCGTTCCCGTTCCCCGAAGACCGCTACATGTACTCGGTCAACATCGAGCCTGCCACGCGCAAAGCGCATGGCTCGGTGTTCGCCAACTGGTTCGACATCGACGAGCACTACGCCGGGGAAATGGCCGAGCGCGACCAGGCCCTTCGCAACGATCCACGCCGCGCACTGGTCATGCCCCACATGGCGACCGCCGCATGGGATGCGCTCGAGCTCTACATGGAAACGCTGAGCGCCGACTACCCCGAGCACTTCACGCTGACCCGCGACGGGGACCGCTGGCACTGGCAGAACCGCCTGCTCGGCACCGCGCACGACTTCGTCTTCGGCCAGGCCGGCACGCTGCCGTGCGACCCGCTCGAATTCATCGCCCGCCAGGTGCAGGGCGACATCGCCCTGCTCGACCAGCGTGACGGGGACCTTTTCATGGACGCAGGGGTCGTGACAGGTCCGGCGGACTGGTCGCTGGCCTTCGATGCCGGCATGAGTTTCAAACAGTGGCACGCACCGGTTCCGATGGCCCACGAACTCGGTGTGTTCGACCGAGCACTCAAGTACCTGCTGAACATCCGTTCCAGCGAGCCGGTTCGGCGGCTGAACTGGACGCTCACCATCAACCCGCGCCTAGACACCTCGCCCGAGACCTACCACCTGTGGGGTGCAGACCGCGCCTCTGTCACGCCGGAGAACGCCGGCCGCAAGGTCCACCTGCGCGTCGAGCTGCAGATGATGGTGCGCCTGCCGCGCAGCAACGCGCTGCTGTTCAGTATCCGTACCTACCTTGCCAGCATGGAGGAACTGGTCACCCGGCCGGGCTGGGGCCAGCGGCTGCACCGCGTGCTGCGCGACCTGCCCGCGCCCATCGTCGAATACAAGGGCATGGCCAACTACCGCGAAGCGCTACTGGCATGGCTCGCGCCCTATGACCCCGTCTGATCTCCCCGCGCATTTTCCCAGGCACCGCCTGTCCGACAAGGAGCACTGCTATGTCCACTAGCTGGCGTATTTCCGCCCTCGCCGACCGCCACCGCGCCCTCGGCTCCCGACTGGAAGATTGGAACGGCATGGGCACCGCCTGGACCTACTCCAGCGACCTCGCCGACCACCACGAAACCATCCGCACCCGCGCGGGGCTAATGGACGTCTCCGGCCTGAAGAAGGTCCACTACGTTGGCCCGCATGCCGAGAGCCTGCTCGACTTCGCCACCACGCGCGACATGTCCAAGGTCTATCCCGGCAAATCGGTCTACGCCACCATGCTCGACGAGCGCGGCAAGTTCGTCGACGACTGTGTGGTCTACCGCACCGGCCCCAATGCTTTCATGGTGGTACATGGAGCCGGCGCTGGGCTGGACATGCTGACGCGCGGCGCCCAGGGCAAGCAGGTCGCCATCCAGTTCGACGACGACCTGCATGACCTCTCGCTGCAAGGCCCCGCAGCGGTCGACTTCCTGGCCGAGCACGTTCCCGGCATCCGCGACCTGCCCTATTTCCACCACATGCAGACGCGCCTGTTCGGCCGGCCCGTGATGCTCTCGCGCACGGGCTATACCGGTGAGCGCGGCTACGAAATCTTTTGCAAGGCCGCCGACGCGCCCGCCCTGTGGGACACCATCCTCGACCAGGGTGCGCCGTTCGGTATCGCCCCCTGCGCTTTCACGGCGCTGGACTGGCTACGCGTGGAAAGTTACCTGCTGTTCTACCCCTACGACAACTCCGAGATGTACCCCTTCGTCGGCGAGGTCGCAGGCGACACCCTGTGGGAACTCGGGCTCGACTTTACCGTCTCGCCCGGCAAGACCGCCTTCCGCGGCGCCGGCGAGCATTTCCGCCTGCAAGGTCACGAGCGCTTCCGCATCTATGGCGTCGCGGTCGACGCCGGGCGCGCTGCCGCCAGCGGCGACACGCTCTGGCGCGACGGCCGACAGGTGGGCGTCATCACCTGTGCCATGTACTCCCGCCTGACCGGCCGCTCGCTCGCCATCGCCCGCATGGACACCCCTTGCGCCAGGCCCGGCACCCCGCTGGAAGTGCGCGGGAGCCTGCAGGCCAGCGCCACCGCCGAGCTCATGCCGTTTGACGACCCGACCAAGAGCAAGCGGATGGCCAAAGGCTGACCGCACTCCTCTCCCCAGCCCCGCGAAAACATGGATACTTCCCCCAACCACTACGTCATCAAGATCAGCTGCGAAGCCACCTCGGGCATCGTGGCCGCCGTCACCGCATGCCTGGCCGAGTACGACTGCTACATCACCGAGCTGTCGCAGTTCGACGACGAGGACACCGGCCGCTTCTTCCTGCGCGGCGTGTTCCGATTTAACGACCCCAGGCGCGAAGACATCGGTGCGCTCGGCCGGGGCTTCACGCCTGTGGCGGAGCGCTTCGGCATGCAATGGCAGCTGTTCAGCGCCGCCAAGCCCATGCGGTTGCTGCTAATGGTCAGCAAGTTCGACCACTGCCTGGCCGACCTGCTCTACCGCCGCAACAAGGGCGAGCTCGACATGGAAATCACGGCGGTGGTATCCAACCATCTCGACCTGCGGCCGATGGCGGAGCGCGAAGGGATCCGCTTCATCTACCTGCCGGTAACCCGCGACAACAAGGCCGCGCAGGAGGCGGAACTGCTGCGGCTGGTCGACGAGACAGGCACCGAACTGGTGGTGCTCGCGCGCTACATGCAGGTGCTGTCCGACACCCTGTGCCGCAAGTTGGAAGGCCGCGCCATCAATATCCACCACTCCTTCCTGCCCGGCTTTAAGGGCGCGCGGCCCTACCACCAGGCCCATGCGCGCGGCGTGAAGCTGATCGGCGCAACCGCGCACTATGTGACGGCCGACCTCGACGAAGGGCCGATCATCGAGCAGGAAGTGCAGCGGGTGAACCACGGCTATACGGCCGAGGAACTGGTAGCCGTCGGCCGCGCCACCGAGACCATGGCGCTGGCCCGGGCCGTGAAGTACCACGTGGAACACCGAGTCTTTCTAAACCGGGACAAGACCGTCGTATTCGTCTGACCCCCCGGCAGCGCGCACCACCGGCAGGCATAACCCCAGGGTTGGTGCGCCAGCTGCAGCCTGGCTTCAGCTAAGCGCGCGCCGTCACCTCAGCTACCGGCCTCACCGCCACACCGGCACTGGCACACGGCTTGCACTACCCGGGAGCCCGGCCTCCAGTGCCAGGATCACGCCAATTTCAGGAGAAATCATGGGATCTTCGATTCGTTCCAGCCTGCGCCATGCAGCCCTCGGGCTATTGAGCGCGACGCTCTGGCTGCCGGCACATGCGGCAGATACCGCTGCAGCCGCCTCGAAACTGAACACCGGTGACACCGCTTACCTGGTCACTTGCTCGCTGGTTGTGCTGCTGATGACCTTGCCCGGCCTGGCACTGTTTTACGGCGGCCTGGCCCGCACCAAGAACGTAATATCGGTGCTGACCCAGGTCTTCGCCGTGGCCTCGATGATCTCCGTGTTGTGGGCGCTCTACGGCTATACCTTCGCCTTCGACGACGGCGGCTCGCTGCAGGCCTGGATCGGCGGCACCTCCAAGCTCTTCCTGCACGGAGTGACGCAGGACGCCATGCGCGACACCGTGCCCGAGCTCCTGTTCTTCCTCTTCATGCTGATGTTCGCCGCCATCACGCCGACCATCATCGTCGGCGCCTTTGCGGAACGCATCCGCTTCTCCGCCGTACTGGTCTTCATGGCGGTATGGTTCACCATCAACTACGTGCCCATGGCACACATCGCCTGGGGCGGCGGCTGGATGCTCACTCTCGGCGTACAGGACTTTGCGGGGGGCAATGTCATCCACATCAACGCCGGCATCGCCTCGCTCGTGGCGGCATGGATGGTCGGCCCGCGCCATGGCTACGGCACGGCCGCCATGGCCCCGCACAACATGACCATGACCATGACCGGCGGCTCCATGCTGTGGGTCGGCTGGCTGGGATTCTGCGGCGGCTGTGCCCTGCTAGCCAACGGCTTCGCAGTCCTCGTCATCGTCAATACGATGCTCGCGGCTGCCACCGGCGCACTGTCCTGGATGCTGCTGGAGTGGAAGCATCGCGGCAAGCCGAGCCTACTCGGCGTAGTGTCCGGCGCGGTCGCCGGGCTGGTGGCCATCACGCCGGCATGCGGCTTTGTCGGACCGATGGGTGCCCTGGTGATTGGTCTGCTGGTTTCGCCCTGCTGCATCCTGGCTATCGAGAAGTTCAAGCCGATGCTCGGGCTCGACGATTCCTTCGATGTATTCGGCGTCCACGGTGTCGGCGGGCTGGTCGGCGGCGTGCTGACGACGGTCTTCGCCCTGCCCGCTCTCGGTGGCCTCGGCTTCGCGGAAGGCCGGAGCTTCGCTACGCAGATGCTGATCCAAGTCGGCGCCATGGCCTTCAGCGTCATCTTTTCAATCCTGACCAGTTGGATCTCGTTCCGGGTGGCCGCGGTGCTGTGCGGCGGCCTGCGGGTCGACCATGCGCATGAGTCCGACGGACTGGACCTCGCTTCGCACGGCGAATCTGGCTACAAGTTCCTCCCGTAGTCCGAAGAGCGCCTTCGATTCGCTATGCGGGGATATCCCATAGCGATTCGACCCTTGCGCAGCATGCCAGGCAAACGCTGCTCGCGTTCGTCCAGTTCAGCGACAAGGCTAGCGATTCACGTGTTCAGCACACCTCGACCATACTGAAGATGCGCCGCGTGGCGGGTTCGCTCGATGTGGCCAGCTCACGCGAGATGCGATGGAATGTATCGAGGAACGCGAGCGCGGGCCCGTGCAGGGGCTCGTAGCGTCGCGTGATGAGGCAGGTGCCAGACTCGGGCATCGCCTCGTCGAGATTGAGCGCGACGAATCGGTCCCGCATGTCGGGCGTCTCGATCAGCGGCCACGGCACGACGGTCAACATGTCAGTGGAACGCACGATGGCCAGCGCCGCCTGGACGGAGCGCGCCGCATGGGCGCGGACTACGCGTGCCTCTCTGGGCTGTTCGATCAGCTTCCTGAGCGCCGGCGAGAAGCGGTCAATCGGTCGGCTCAACAACCAGTCGTACTCGCGCAGTTCCGACAGCCGCCTGGCCGAGGCCGCGGGGTGGCCCTGCCGGCAGACCACCGCGAACGAATAGCTGAACAGGAGCCGGCTGTCTAGCGCGCGATCCTGCGCAGCATCGGGTTGCGGACCGAACGCGAAGTCAAGATCGCCGCTGCGCACCTCGCGATATTCGTCGCCGAGATGCTCGCCCACCACGAGCCGCACGTCGGGATGATGCAGCCGGAAGTCCTTCACAACCTGCGGCAGCACGGCATGCATCAACCATGGGGTGACACAGGCGCGAACCGAGCCTCCGCCTCGCGTGGACAGATTCATCACATCTTCACCAGCACGGTGCAACTGACCCAGAATCAGGCGGGCATGGGCCAGCAACGTGTTGCCGGCATCGGTCAGGTTCGCGCCATCGGCCACGCGTTCGAGGAGCGCGGCTTGCAGTTCGGTCTCGAGTTCGAGAATCGCCTTGCTGACGGCAGCAGCGGAACGGCCGAGCGCGACGGAGGCCCTGCGGACGCCGCCGTTGTCGGCGATCGCCACGAGGCACTCGAGTTGATGCAGTTTGAGACTCAAGATACCTCATTCCCCGTTTTGGGGCCGTCCGTCATATCGATGGTCCCCACAAATAAGTGTCAATCTTAGGTTGACACGATGGCGATGTCGATCTTTTTTTTCCTAGGCGTGCTCTCTACCATGCGGGCATCTCGAGACCAACCCAGCGAACGATGTCCCACAAACGATTGAACGGGCGCGAATCCTCTCAGTGCGCCCGTGCGGCACTGCTTTCCATTTCCATGCTTGCGGCCGCCGCCTCGCCCGCGATGGCCACGGGCGTGCAGCTATACGGCGCAGTCGACAGCTACATAAGCTTCGATTCCGGTGGCCGTGGCAGTTCGTGGCAGATGGGCAGCGGCGCAGGATCGACGTCGCGCTTCGGCATGTTCGGCACCGAAGATCTCGGTGGCGGCTGGTCCACCGGTTTCCGGCTCGAATCGGGCTTCAACACGGACACAGGCGCGCTGCAGCAACAGAACACGCTGTTCAATCGCGAGTCGAATGTGTGGCTAAGTTCTCGCCAGTACGGCACGGTGAAGCTCGGGCGGCAGTTTCCGACCATCTTTTCGTTGTCCTCGCAGGTCGATCCGTTCGCACTGACCAAGCTGTCGATAATGGCCGGACTCGCCTATTCCACGCAGGGCCTCGGCGGCGACGCCACCGCGATTGATTCGCGCGTGCCGGATGCCATCAGCTATATCACGCCCAATCTAGGTGGTTTCTCTGCTCAGGCGCTGTACGGATTCAGCACCGCGTCGGCTTCGGGTATGCCCGCTCACTTCACGGGCTGGCTCGCGCAGTACGAGAACAAGGATCTGTATGCTGGGCTCTCGTTCAATACCGTGCGCAACACGCAGTCCGAATCGACCGATCACTACGGTGCGGGCATGGCGTACCGAATCGGCCCGCATTCGCTGTCATTGGCCTACAACCGCATCGTGCCGAAGGCGGCCGGCGGCCGCGTGGCCAACACATATCTGCTGGGCGCCACGCTGCCGTTCGGCGTACACGTGATCAAGGTGTCGCTGCTCGAACGCGTGGTGGCGGGGGGCAACAACCACGCCACCGGCGCGCTGCTCGGCTACGAGTACCTGCTTTCGCCCCGGACGGCGCTGTACTCGCGCGTGGCCTATATCGCCAACGGCGGCGCCTCGGCACTGACGCTCGACAGCGCCGTGACGAGCCCAGGCCGGGACGTGCTCGTCACGGCGATGGGCATGACGCATCGGTTCTGATGGTCGCGCGCGACCGTTCCACTTCCAATATCAGGAGATCACAATGACCGTCATCAACATACCGTCCGGAATTCTCGACGGCGAAGAGGAGATGCGCGAGCTGCGCCATCGAATCCACGCGCATCCAGAACTCGCCTATGAAGAGTTCGCCACGAGCGATCTCGTGGCGGAGAAGCTGATCGAGTGGGGCTACGCCGTAACGCGCGGCATCGGCGGCACCGGACTCGTGGGCACGCTCACCGTGGGCAACGGTCCACGCCGCCTCGGCTTGCGCGCCGACATGGACGCGCTGCCGATCCAGGAAGCCACGGGCAAGGCCTATGCAAGCCGGATTACCGGCAAGATGCACGCGTGCGGGCACGACGGCCATACCGCGACGCTGCTGGCGGCCGCGCGGCACCTGGCACGCACGCGGCCTTTCGATGGCACCCTGAACCTGATTTTCCAGCCCGCCGAGGAGGGCCTCGCGGGCGCGCGAAAGATGATCGAGGACGGGCTCTTCGAGCGCTTTCCGTGCGACGCGGTGTTCGCGTTCCATAACATGCCCGGCCTCCCGACCAATAAGTTCGGTTTTCGCGCAGGGCCGTCGATGGCGTCGTCGGACACCGTCGTCCTGACTGTGCGCGGCAAGGGCGGTCACGGTTCTATGCCACACGACACCATCGATCCGGTCCTCGTCGCATCGCACCTCGTGGTGGCGCTTCAGACCATCGTGTCACGCAACGTGGATCCGCGCCGCATGGCCGTAGTAACCGTGGGTGCGATTCACGGCGGCGATGCGCCGAACGTGATTCCAGATGCAGTGGAGCTGCGGCTGTCTGTGCGCGCGCATTTGCCCGAGGTGCGGCTCCAGCTGCGCGAGCGCATCACCGCGCTGGTCGCCGCGCAGGCGGCCGTGTTCGGCGCCGAGGTAGACGTCGACTATCGCTGGCGGTATCCGGCGTTGATCAACGATGAGGCAATGACCACGTTCGCGCGCGACGTGGCGCTCAGCTGGTTGGGGCCCGACGGCCTGATCGAGAATTTCGAGGCGCTCACCGGAAGCGAGGACTTCTCGTTCATGCTCGAACAGGTGCCTGGTAGCTACTTCGTCATCGGTAATGGCGACGGCGCAGGTGGCTGCAGCGCCCATAATCCGCATTACGATTTCAACGATGCCATTCTGCCCGTGGGCGCGGCGTACTGGGCTCGCCTCGTCGAACGCTTCCTACCGGCAGGCACGCAAGCAACGGGGGGCGCTGAATGACGGCATTCGACAGCACGAGGCCGACAGGCGGCGCGGTCATCGTCGACGCGCCAGCGAGGCCGGCTTCGCTCGGCCGGAAGATCACGGCAATCACGCTTGGCAATGGCCTCGAGTTCTTCGACTTCGCCATCTATACGTACTTCGCAACGATTCTCGGCAAGCTGTTTTTCCCGGGCTCGTCGCCGCTTTCGCAATTGCTCATGTCGCTGGCGACGTTCGGCATCGGCTTCGTCGTGCGTCCGCTCGGCGGTATCGTGATCGGCAGCTATGCGGACCGTGCGGGACGCAAGGCGGCGATGACACTCACGCTATGGCTGATGGCCGCCGGCTCCGCGGTGTTCGTGATTGCGCCGACATACGCGCAGATTGGCATCGCGGCACCACTGCTTCTTGTGGCGGGACGGCTGATCCAGGGATTCGCCGTCGGCGGCGAGGTGGGTGCGTCCACCTCAATGCTGCTTGAGTACGCGGACGACAGCAATCGCGGCTACTTCGCGAGCTGGCAGCTGTTCAGCCAAGCGCTGAGCACGCTGCTCGGCTCTCTCGTGGGCCTCTGCCTGACGGCAGTACTTACCACCGAGCAGTTGCATGCGTGGGGCTGGCGTGTGCCATTCCTGATTGGCATGGGCCTTATTCCGCTCGGCACGTACATCCGCCGCAGTCTCGACGAGACGCACATCATTGAGGGCGCCACGCGCTCAGCCGCCACGCCGATCCGCGATGTGTTCCGCCTGCATCGCCGCAAGGTCGTGATGGGCGTGCTGATGACTGCGGGTGCTACATCGTCCAATTACATCGTGCTGCATTACCTCACCAACTATGCGGTCGGCGTGCTGAAAATGCCATTCTCTGTGGGTCTTTGGGCGTCGTTCGTCGCCGGTGGCGTCCAGCTCGCGCTCGCCGCGGCCGCCGGCATCGCTAGCGACCGTTGGGGCCGCAAGCGGGTCGTGACATGGGCGCGCGTCAGCCTGCTGCTGTTGATCGTGCCGGCGTTCGCGTGGCTGAGCGTCGCGCCCGACACGATGCGCCTGCTGGCTGTTGCCTCGGCGCTGATGGTGCCCGTGGTGTTCATCTCCGTGGGAACGATCACGATGATCACTGAGATGTTCCCGCGCGCGATCCGTGCCACGGGGCTTTCGATCGTCTACAGCCTCGGCGTGTCGATCTTCGGTGGCTTCGCGCAGTTCTTCGCTACATGGCTCGTGGGCGCCACCGGCTCGAAGCTGGCGCCGGCCGGCTACGTCATCGTGATGGGATGCATTGCCTTCGTTGCCGTGCTCAAGAGCAACGAACTGGCCGGCAAGCCGCTCGACTGACCGCACGGTCGGACGGACAGCTCGTCTACGGTGGACAGGTCCATTTGCCTTCGACAGATTGGCCTGCTCCACGTAACCGAGATCGTCTCGCGCCTGACGAAAGCCCACCAGGCGCAAAGACCCGACCCCGAGGACTGCTCAGCGCCACAAACTCGAAGTCTGAACGGACGCCTTGGTACCCTTCGCTCCTGCCATTGAGTCCCCGTGTGAGGAATCCATCTATGCCAACAACACAGGTTAGCATCGGGCCTCCGTGCGAAGTCTCCTCCATTCGAGCCCGAGCCGAGGCGATTCTCTGGATCAATTCAGCCACCACCTGCCATGGCATTTCCCTGCAGCAACTGGAACTGCCCGGGTGCTTTGTCTCTGTGAAATCAGAGGCCATGCCCAAGATGTCTGCCAAATATATTGATGCAGCGGGGAATCTCTGGGACGGCACGGGATCCGTGTCCGAGTAGTTGCAACGGGCAATCAATTCCGGTCAATCCATGGAGTTTCACGAACGTGAAATTACATGTTCCGGGCGGAAACAATCCACTCCGCCTGGAGTTCGCATGAAAACCTGTGGGATTGAGTGGCGCTCTCACTGATAACCCTTGCCCTTTCCGCTAACGCTGTGATCCGGCCCGCCGGTCACCCTGCACCGACGGCACTTACGGCAGCGCCGACGGCAGCCCCGTCACCCGAGCAGCGAGCCTGACGCCCGGCGTGCGGTCCCTTTCGCCCCGACAAGACCCGAATTTTGGTAGCAGCTAAGACACCGTCGTCGGTGTGCAGATAGATCGAGGTGGCAAAAGGCTGGCTTCGTTGGCAAGGAAGCCGAGGAAGCGGTTAGAGAAGCCGATCTTCTTATGGGAGGATCAGGAAATGTTCGGGGCATTGCAATCGGAGTCGCCCAAAATGGGTTATCGGGGCTCACGCGAGAGGTCGCCGGCGCGGATTGAGCTTATCTTGGTCAGACCCCAATTGCGGGCGCTAGGCTCGCGCGAGATCGGACGTCTGTTATGTTAAATGCACTATCGACCGTGCGAAAACAGCCTTGACCGCCCCATGCCCCGGGGCTTTTACACATCACAGGATCTCGAAATTTCGAAATATCGCAATTTAGTGCTTCGGGGCGTACGCTGACCTGCGAACCGTCAGTCGACACCAGGCTCGCGCTCAAAGAACGGACAGGACAGCGCGCGGGTCGGCGCATAGGGTTCGGCGTGCACGCAGTCCATCCACAACCGAGGGTGAGGAAATTCTGGCCGAACACCGAAGCGCAGCCGTGAGCAGGTGCGGCAGATCGAGTCCTCTGGCACGACGTAGGACGGCATCGGTGGCTGCGGGGGTTGGAAACCGGTACTCACGGAAAATACTGGATATTTATACAGTATCCCCATTGTAGGACGGCTGCGCCACCTTGCTGACCACTATGGCAACTAGAGCAACTAGAGCAACTAGCGCAACTAGAGCAACTAGCGCAACTATACAAAATTTTGTATAGTCATCCCATGACCGAACAAAAGCCCGTCGAGTTCAGGGGCACAGCCCTGGACGACCTACGTGCGTTCCCGCTCGCCGCCCGGCGCGAAGCAGGCCATCAAATCGACCAGGTACAACACGGCCATGAGCCTGACGACTGGAAGCCCATGAGCACCGTGGGCCAAGGCGTGAAGGAGATACGGATTCGGGATGCCGCCGGGGCATTCCGGGTCATCTACATTGCCAAGTTTGCCGATGCCGTGTACGTGCTTCACTGCTTCCAGAAGAAGACGGAGAAGACCAGCAAGGCCGACCTGGACTTGGCCGGCAAACGGTACCGCGATTTGTTGAAGGAGCTGGGCCAATGACCAAGCAACGATTTACCAGCGTCTGGGATGCCATCGAGGACACCCCGGAAGAAGCGGAAAACATGAAGCTGCGCTCTGTCCTGATGACGGCGCTGAAGAACCACCTGACCCGCACCGAGATGAGCCAGGCACAGGCCGCCAAACTCCTCGGCGTGACCCAACCGCGCGTGTCGGACCTGATGCGCGGCAAGATCAACCTGTTCGCCCTCGATGCGCTGGTGAACATGGCAGCCGCGGCGGGCCTTCACCTCGAGCTGCGAGTACTCGAAGCCGCCTGACGGATAGAAAGGATTCCGGGAAAGTCGGAGCCGCCCTTCCCGGGACTGCGCAGTGAGAAGGACATGGACGCTCTGATCTACCGCGACCGCGCAGCCGCAGCGCTAGCCGCCATTGATACAGCCCGAAGCTATCATCTGACCGCCCATGCGACTCTGCGCGGCGCGTTGCGCGCGTGGGCGTTCGATGACGCGCAGGCGCTCGCCGAACAGGCTCACTCCCGCACCGTTGCGATGGGCGCAGCACTTGATGCCGTCGCTGGCTACCAGGCGGCGGCTAGCTTTGCCGAAGCACTGAGCTTGCGGGGCGATTCCGTTGCTCCTGACGACCTAGACGACTGGCTGCGCGACATGTTGGAGGGCGCAGGCGGGTTGGTAGATGGTTACCTGTAGGCGAGGAGAAGATGGCACGCAAACTCGGAGTTTGGAACCGACTTGCGCTGGTGCTTACAGTGCTCGTCACTGTCGCACTGCCGGCCACATACCTGATCGGTGAACTGCAGAATCAGGAGGATTACGAAAAGTTCAGGACCACTGCGTGCTACGACAGGCAAGTTGAGGGTGTGCAGAATTTTGTGTAAACGGACAGTCCACCGCCGGCGCAAGCTGGCCTATCCGTAAGCACAATGAGCACCAAGAAACACGACGTACCCGAAGAACTGCTGTCTGGCCTGCTGGCCAACTACAAGAAACCCGAAGACCTCATCGGCGAGAACGGCCTGCTCAAACAGTTGACCAAGCTGCTGGTGGAGCGAGCCCTGGACGCCGAACTGACCGAGCATCTGGGCCACGAACGCAACGAAGCGGTAGCCAACACCACTGGCAACACCCGCAATGGCAAGAGCAAGAAGACCCTCAAGGGCGATTTCGGCGAGTTGCCCATCGAGGTGCCACGTGACCGCCATGGCAGCTTCGAGCCCCAACTCATCCCCAAGCACCAGACCCGCTGGGCCGGCTTCGACGACAAAATCATCTCGCTGTACGCCCGCGGCATGACGGTGCGCGAGATACAGGCCCACCTAGAGGAGATGTACGGCACCGAGGTCTCGCCCAGCCTGATTTCCTCGGTGACCGACGCCGTGGCCGATGAGGTCAAGACCTGGCAAGCCCGCCCGCTCGATGCAATCTACCCTATCGTCTATCTGGACTGCATCCATGTGAAGGTGCGCGAGGGCGCTGTGCGGGTCAAGGCGGTGTACCTGGCCATCGGCATCACCATGACGGGCGAGAAGGAGGTGCTGGGCCTGTGGCTGGCGCAGACCGAGGGGGCCAAATTCTGGCTGCAGGTCGTGACCGAGCTGCGCAACCGGGGCGTGCATGACATCTTCATCGCCTGCGTCGATGGCCTCAAGGGCTTCCCTGAAGCCATTGAGGCCGTGTTTCCCAGGACAGTGGTTCAGTTGTGCATCGTGCACATGGTGCGCCACAGCCTGAACTACGTCTCGTGGAAGCGTCGCAAAGAAGTGGCCGCAGACCTGAGACGCATCTACACGGCAACCACCGCCGAGGAGGCCGAGCTGATGCTCGGTGAATTCGAGGCCCGCTGGGATGCCGAGTACCTACCCATCGGCCAGTCCTGGCGCAGGAGCTGGAGCCGGCTGATTCCGTTCTTTGACTACCCACCCGAAATCCGCAAGGTCATCTACACCACCAACGCCATCGAGTCGGTCAACATGAGCCTGAGGAAGCTAACCAAGAACCGGGGCTCGTTCCCCAGTGACGAAGCGCTGACAAAACTGTTCTATCTGGCCCTGCGCAACATCAGTCAGAAGTGGACCATGCCCATCCGGGATTGGAAGGCTGCGCTGACCCGCTTTACCATTCAGTTCGGAGACCGCATCTCCGTCAATTGAAGTCCGAACCGTTTACACAAAAATTCGGACACGCCCGGCAAGTTCTTGATGACCGAGCCACTTCCGCGACGCTGACCACGTGCTTAGCGTCTATCGACACGGCCCTGACAACCAGGAAGGAGCAGGCGCTTACGCGCGGCCTGCCCCTGATGATCGGAATTGGCTTCGGTCTATGCGTCCTCACATACTGCTGTATCTGGACCTGCGTTGCCGTTGTTCGATGGATCTTGCGTGGGCGCAAGACTTCGTAGTCCCACTACGTTTCGGTAGTTCCGTCATGCCACGCCGGCCACCGATCGAGCTCGCTACCATCGAACCCATGCTGCCCATGGTTAGCAAGTTACTGCCCCGCTCCGGTAGCTGGCACCACGAATTTAAGCTAGACGGGTACCACGTCCTAGCGGCTCGCGAGGCCCTACGCACAAAGGGCGGAGTCGATGCAACGACGTGGTTTCCGGAGATCACCGCCTCGCTGACGGGACTACCGACTGGCCACCACATTATCGATGCCGAGGTGTGCGTGCTGGTTGACGGGCGCTCGGACTTCGAGCAATTGCACAAGCGTGCTTTGAGACGCCGCTGGTATCCGGGAGCCCCACCTGTGGTGCTGTGCGCGTTCGATCTGCTGGTGCATGCCGGTGTTGACATTCGCGGCAAACCTATCGAGGAGCGAAAGGCGCGTCTGGCCAAGCTTGTGGAGGGATTGCCTAGCGTGCTGTACGTGAGCGCCATTGATGACGGCGCGGCTGCGTGGAGTGCGGTGCTAGCGTGGCAGCTCGAGGGCCTCGTTGCAAAGCGCGCGGGCAGCGTCTACGTGGCTGGGCCCTCTCGTGACTGGCTGAAGATCAAGCGGCCTGGCGCTACCTTCCGCGGGTTCAAGCGCGATTTCTGAACTGCAAAAGGAAAACGGCCGCAAGCGGCCGTTCTTTTGCGTCTTGGAGCCTAGCGTCCGTCCGAGGAGGGAGCTGCTAGACCATGTGACCCAAGCGATTACACGCGAAGTGTAACACTCGGGTTGAGATGCGTACACCCCATCACCCTCAAGCGGCAGGCCCCGACCTCCATCGCCTCAGTACTGTATATTTATACAGTCATGCTATTTGAAGTGATGAAACTTTGTCAGGAGGGGCGCCGGCTGCACCGCGGATGGTGGGGCGGGCAGCTACTTTGGCGCGGCCAGGTGCTTATTGAGGACCGCATGGATACACGCGCCCATCGGGTAATGCCCCATGCGTTCATGGCCTATAGCAAGCATCAGGACGTGGCGGAGCTAGGCGTTCTCTACGACGCGCGGATAGTGAAACTCTCCTCCGACGACATGGTCCTGACGGGGTTTGAGCGCGCCGACTTAGATCTGCGGGAATACCGCCAAGCCTGGCTGTTGCGGCCGATCACGCAGGCGGAAATGGACACCCCCATTCCTGCTGATGTGGTGCGCCAGCGCGGCAAGGTACCATCACCACCACCCGACAACGGAGACAAGCCATGTGCGTGAACTATGCCCCCGTGCAACGCCAGGTGTTACGTGACGTGTTCGGCGTCGAGCCTCCTGCAGACGAATGGCGCGCGGAGGCATGGCGAGACTACCCTGCCCCGATCATCCGCGCCGGCGATCACGGCAAGCGCGATTGCGTGCTGGCCGGTTTTGGCATGGTGCCCAAAGCGGAGATAAAGCGGCGCAATGAGGAGACGATGCAACGGACTGGCGCTCCCCCAAAGGTGCGGGACTACGACACCATGAACGCCCGCGTGGAAACCATTGGCAAGCTCCAGTCGTTTGCAAAGTACTGGCGTGAATGCCGGCTCGCGCTTGTGCCGGCCACCGCCGTGTATGAGCCGTGCTGGGAGACAGGCAAGGCCGTGCGGTGGCGGATCGGGCTACCTGATGGCGAGCCCTTCGCCATTGCCGGCTTGTGGCGCGATTGGCCGGACGGCGCGGCCACCTTCACGATGCCGACGGTTGCGGCCGAAACCCATGCTCTCATGCGGCGCATGCACGCGCCAGGCAAAGAGAAACGCAGCGTAGTGATCTTGCCTCGCGACGAGTGGGACGATTGGCTGGCCTGCCGCGATCCGGAGGAGGCGCGCACCTTCCTTCGCCTCTATCCTGCAGATGCCATGGCGGCGGAGGCAGCACCGGTGCCCCCTCGCAAGAAAGCCGTCGAGGCCTAGAGCGTGGGCCACTCGATTTTCTCTTGGGGTCCAGTCTCGTCCTCCCAGGAGATCTTTACCTGGAACTTCCGTTCCGCGAGCCCTAGGTGGGCAGTTGCAATCAGGTCCACCCCGCACTGCGGTTCCAGCCGCTCCAGCGGGAAGGTACTGCGCACCTGTGACTCGACCAGAATGCTATTGCCATCCACGAATTCGATGCGTACGTTCCTGGCAGCGGCCCGCCCCCGGTTGAAAACCTTGAAGCGCCTGTCGTTGGAACCGCGCATGGCAAACGCAGTGCTGACGTCAGCCTTTTTCTCTGCCGCAGCTTCCGCCTCCTCTCTGGCCAGCAGACGATCGTTCAGCTTCTTCTGGCTCTGATTGACGCCCTTCTGCCGATGATTGAACAGCACCGACGCGCCGGTACCGACAACGGAAACGATCAGCGCCGCGGCTGCGATGAAATCGCTCTCAGTCATTTCAGCTTGAACCCCGAGCCCTTGAAGATGTTCGCGATCTCTTTCTTGAGGTCAGCTACTACCTCTGCCTTCACTTCATCAACATGGGCTTGTATGTGAGCACCGTTCTCGCTCACCAGGTTCTCGCGGGAAATCTCACGTCCGCAACGCGTGCACTTCATCAGCTCCGGAACTGGCGCGTTCTCGACGTTGGCGAAGTCAGTGCCTCCACATGTGGGGCACTGCAGTTGGACTGTCCTGTCGTACTTTCCCTCTTGCAACATTTCTGATCCCTCTGTGGTGTAGTTCGTTGGCCAGCACGGCACTACAACCATACCAGAAGGTACGTGGCAGACACTTGCTCGACAGCGCCCTGTCGGAGCTTCATCTGCTCGTTGGTCACCTCGTCAGATCCACCTGCCTAGATCAAAGTCAGCACCGCTCGTCAAGTGCCGCACTTTACACTTCGTCCTCCCCGGCGAGGTCGGTTCTATATGGTATTGCGTCGTTTTTTCCACTCAAACCATATAGAAAGTGACGTTTTTCCTTGCCCCGCTACCATCTAGCCCCTAGAATCGGCTCAAACTGCATTTTGTGACGTTTCATACTAGGAGGGTTGCCTATGACCGCAACTGAGGTAGAAATCGATCCCTATCCCTATACGGACTTTGCGAGCCTGGCATACCCGCCTCAGTTTGCTGCCGAAGCACTAGGGGTTAGCCCACAAACACTCAAGATCATCGAACGCGACAACGACCTGAAGATTTCTCGGGTGCCCCGGGGGTCGGTCGAAGTCCGCAACTACTCGCTGAACGATATCTTTCAGATCGCGCGAATCCGGCGAGAGAGCAAGCACATCAAGGGCTTCACGCGGCCCATCACCATTTCGGTCTTCGTCCCGAAGGGCGGTACCGCGAAAACCACCACCACTTGCAACCTGGCCATTCAGTTTTCCCTGATGGGTTTGAAGGTGCTGGTGATCGACAATGATCAGCAAGCTGACGTGTCGACCATGATGGGCTATGACCCTGACCTCACGGCGGAAGAACTCATTGACATGGGTATCCCTGGCGATAGGTCCATCAATGGGCACATTGGCAACCTGATGCGCGTTGGCAACTTCTACCAACCGATGTCTCTTGAAGAGGTCGTCAAGAAGCCCTTTGGTGAGCACGGCCCGCACCTGATCCCTGCGGAAGACTCCTTAGACGATATGGACTCTGCTCTGCGCAGCGCCAATGGCTCGGACTTCCGCTACTCGCTGTTCTTCGAGCAGGCTCGCACTGGCGCCCTGCCCCACTGCAACTTGTCCAGCTACGACGTGATCATCATGGACAACGCACCAGCGGGTTCGCTGCTTTCCCGAAACTCGATGGTGGCTGCGGACTTCCTGATCTGCCCGATTCGCATGGACAAGTTCTCATTCCGGGCACTCTCCCGTCTCGCGTTCCGGCTGGGTGAGTTCGCCAAGGATTTCAAGCGTGCGCCGGAGATTGTCGCGATCCCCACGATGTACGTTCGCAACCGGCCGCGCGTTGAACGGAACATGGCCAGCCTCATCAGCCTGTTTCCCGGTAAGGTGACTGAGAGCCGCTTGTACCATTCGGAGGACTACTCCAAGAGCCTCGAGGACGGCGTTCCGCTGTCGCTCTGGCGCACCGGCACTGAAAATTCGCTCGGGGCAATGCGGGAAGTCTTCGAGGAGTTGGTCGCGCGCATCCGCGCAGTTACGGAGGTCGCTAAATGAAACAATCCCGACGCCTCGGCCACGATGCAGCACGGCCGCCAGCCGCTGAGGCCCCGCCTCAGCATATCCAGGGGGTTGTCGTACCCGCGGAGATGCCATCGGCCAATCTGAATCGGCCGATGTCGGAGATTCTGCGCGAGCAGGGAATCTTGGACGAAGATCCGCTTGCCCCCCCTCCCCCGCTGCAGAGCACGCCGGCACCAGCTGCTGCACCCACTCCGAGTCCTTCGCCTCGGACAGCTCCCGTCTCTGGGGGTGCATCGGGGGTTTCGCCCCCCCCGAAGGCCCTTCACATCCCCATTGGGTCCCAGCAGATGTTGCCGATGGACCAGATTGATGTCAGCCCACATCAGCCTCGGCTCGTCTTTGATCAAGACGCCCTTGCTTCGCTGACAAGCACCATTGATCTCGTTGGGCTGAACAATCCGATTACCGTCCGACGCAAGGAAGACGGTCGTTTTGAGCTCATTGCCGGCGAGCGTCGCTTCAGGGCGTTCCAACTGAAGCATGAGGCATATATTCCAGGCTTTGTCCGTGATCTTGGCGAGAAGGAAGCCGCGATCCTCGCAATGACGGACAACGATGCCCGGGAAGACCTGTCTGATTTCGAACGAGCCCTGGGCTATCAGCGATTGCTGAAGTTGGGGCATTGCCTCAACCAAATGGATATCTCCCGGTGTGTCGGTCGAAGCATGGCCACCGTCAGTCGGTGCTTGGCTTACTTCAAGTTGCCGCAGGTAGTGATTGACATGCTCATGCAGAGGCCGGGGCTGATTGGCACTAAGGTTGTGGCTGATTTCGTCGCGTTCCATGAGCAGGGCTGCACCGAGCTGGTGATAGCGGCCGTTGTTAAGGTAGAAAAGGGCATGTCCCAGGAGAATGCCTTGAACTGGCTGAAGGCCGAGGCCCGGAAGCTCACGAACCCCGCGGCTGTCGTGATCCCACGCCGCCTGCAGATGTCCGGGAAACCAGTCGCTGACGCCAAGATCGACGGGCGGAACCTCATCCTGAAGTGTCCGAAAGACGTCAATCCGGAGCTGCTACTCCGTACGATCGAGAAATTCCTCTCCGAGGCTGCAGCGGATGACCTTGACGAGGCAGCATAGCCGCCTCGATTTCACCGTGAAAAGCCCGCGCGAATGACGCGGGCTTTTTTTTGCTCTCGACCAACTCCCCGGGCCGCCTAGAGCGCGAGAGCATTCACGGTATCCCAGCCCGGAACGGGCTTGGCCTGTCCTGCGGGCGCGGGGACTGCGCAGCGGCGAACTTACGACAACGCCCCCGGGGGGATTCGCGAGAGATTTCACCGTGAAAACTGGTTGATCACCGCCAGCATTTCGCGCCCGAATTCTACCCAGCGTTTTCACGGTGAAATCTGCGCCGGCGCCAACTAGGGCGGACGTTGCCCACGCGGATTGGGCCCACTTCAAATAACTCGCTCATGGGAGCGTCGCGGTGAAGATTCGCTGACAGGCCACCCCAGGTGCATACGCGCCCAGCGGCTAGATTTTCACGGTGAAAACTGCCACGGCGGCTCCTCAGCTGGACGCTGCCAACGCCTTGTCCCGGAAGCGGAAATGCCGGCAGGCCTTTATGTGGATGCGCTCCTCGATCTTTCACGGTGAAAAGCGCCAGGTAGCCCTCGCTGCGCAATCGTCCAGCGGCGTGGTTTTCACGGTGAAATCCCAACGTTGATGGCCCCCTCAGCGTCTCAAAAGCATCACCGTCCTTGGTGCGAGCGGAGCTTTTTCACCGTGAAAAGTCAATGGTCGCTCAATCGGCGCCTGCGGTATGGGTGAGGACGCACGAGCCTACGCAAGGCTGGTCTTCGACGAAACCGCTCGGCGCGTTGCATTCCCAGCCAAGGCGCGCTAGGAGAACGCCCAGTCTCTGCGCATTGCGCAGAGCGCACTACACATTGCGTACTCTGTGCGTCATCGCGTTTTCACCGCGAAACCAGCGGCATCACAATTTTCACGGTGAAAACGAACGCGATCGCCGGCCGGGCATTAGGGAATACCATACACATATTGCTACGTGTTATGTATCTCTATTGTGAGAAACGAGGAGCTAGTTGCAGTTCGAAAATGGCAGGAGAGCACACTGGGCACTTCTCCGAGCACTAGCCATTCGGTCAAACGTGATCATCGCGAGATCGGATATCGGCTTGCCGAGGTTGCACTCAGCAGGACGCCAAGAATGAACACCGGGAATTTCGAGAAAGAGGCGTAAGCGGTCTTTTAAGGGCGCCCCTTGCGGCCGCCGGCGGTATCCGCTAGACGGTTGAGGGCTTGAGCCTCCAGGGCAGCAGAGCCTCGTAGTCGTCGGCGGTCTGTGCGTGTGGCAACGCCTTGAACAAGGCAACGAGATACT